>Ga0207849_100002_pt1:1080000-1300377 | contig 1300377 bp, 1126 predicted proteins | sample TtaePargueraPR_12_FD_187277 | JGI IMG/M metagenome (GOLD analysis project Ga0207849, IMG submission 187277) | Aerobic enrichment media microbial communities from Bioluminiscent Bay, La Parguera, Puerto Rico - Tt and P2 (4) (SPAdes) | ecosystem: Environmental > Aquatic > Marine... | reverse complement strand
GGCCACCTTTAGGCCGGCCTCCGACAGCACCTTCGCCGACATGCCCCCGCCGGCCCCGGAGCCCACGATGATCGCATCGTACACCGTAGAATTCTCTATTATCTGCATCTGTTAGTTTGGTTTAATTATAAATGAGTAAAATATGAATCAATCTAAAGGCAATCATTATCAATGCTTGCACAGAACGTATGTTCCATGCTCTTGATTCCCATGAGTATCTTATATATTAAAATTGAGGCCCACCATCCATAAAGGATATGATGGGCCTCATAGTTTAATACTAATGTATTAATAACCGTTGTTGTCGGTACCCAAACTTGGGTTACGCTGAAGTTCCGGCCCTGGCAAAGGCAATAACATATGCTTTTCTTCAATTTGCTTACCTCTTTCCGTAGTATGCCCAACTGCATTCACAAAGGATATGGAACCAGGTGTATCCGCTACTGGGAACTGTCCTGTACGAACAATATCGAACCAAGTTTTGAATTCAAAAACTAATTCCCTGTGTCTTTCTTTCCAAACTTCTTGTACAAAAGCCTCTGTTCCCAAACTGGACAAATCCGCCTCAACTGTAGCAAGATCTGATTCCCAATAAGCCCTAGCTCTCACTTGCGCCAAATAATTAATGGCATCCGGGGTTACCCCGCTAGATCTTGCAATGGCTTCCGCGGCAATCAACAGTACATCAGCATACCCGTACACAGCAAAGTCCTTACCTGACATTGCGGTTTCGAAAATAGCGGTATCATCGTGCCATACATAAGGTGCCGTCGCAAAGGCTTCTCCTGAATCTTGAAAGGTGGAATGAAAATACTGTTTCTCCTGAATTCTTAGGTCGGTTGCCGGGTCGTACAAATCCATAAATCCGTCCGAGGGAAGATATCCTCCGTTGGTAATATCGTAAAGCACCTCTGAAGCGAGTGCCACAGGATAAGAATACCTTGGATAAACCGAGGTTCCTATCTCTGGATCATATTCTTTGATATAAATATGCTCCACAGCAGAAGCATCTGACTTTCTGATCTTGTTATAGGCGGAGTTTTCCAAATCCACAACTCCCGGAGACAGTTCATCGTGCTGTACCAAATCGTAAGAACCGTAGGTTCCGTTGATAATTTCCTGTGCCAAGGTCGCTGCATCGCCATAGCGGTCTGCGTTCAATGGGTTTCCGCTCATGGTCAGGTAAACATCTGCCAATAGTGTGGCAACTGCTCCGGCCGTAACACGCTTCCCGTTGTCCACCATGCTAACTGTGGGCAATCCACCGTTTAGTGCATCGGTCAGATCCTGTTCTATCAATGTATAGACTTCTGCTACGGAACTTCTTTCCAAATACAGGTTTTCCAAAGATTCATAGGGTTCTGTGGTCAATGGTACCGGACCGAACCATCTAACTAAAAAATAGTATGCAAATGCCCTAAAGAATTTAGCCTCGGCCATTAGTTGTGACCTTTCTGAATCGCTCAGCCCAGGTGTTTCTGGAATATACTTGATGGCATTGTTAGCCCTGGAAATCCCCAAGTAAAGTTCCCTCCATCTATCTTGAAGGTAACCTCCAATGTTATCCCCATTAAGGGTAAGCTCTTGAGAATTGCTCACATGAAGTTCCTGACCTGCATACTCGTTAAAGAAATATCCGGACATGTATCCTCCGAGCATCATGGGGGTTCCACTATACACCCCACCATCGGTCATGTTGGGAGCACCTGTCCTATAGAGTGAGTTTACCGCACTATAGGCCTGGTCTGGTTCTGAGAAGAACTGATTGGAATCCAGTTCGCTCAAGGGTTTCTCTTCCAAAAAGTCAGAACAGGAACCCAATACAATTATTCCGATTAGAAAAACTATATATTTAATTTTCATGATATCTTTTTTATGTATTAAAATTTGAGGCTACATCCAATGGTAAATGTTCTTGGCTTGGGATACTGGAAGAAGAAAATGTTCTGTCCCCATTGATCCCCGCCCCATGAAGTAGCTTCTGGGTCGTACCCTTGAAAGTCTTTGGAATGGATTACGAAAGCATTCTCCAAACTGGCATATACGCGTAATCTGTTCAAGCCCATGATATCCAAAAACTGCTGATTGAAGTTATAGCCCAAAGAGAATAGGTTTCCTCTGATGTAGGAACCATCAACCACCCACCTGCTATCTACCTGACTGTTTTGCCCTGCATAAGCTTGGTTCCTGATTTCCTGAACCTGGGTATTTTGATTGTTCTCGGTCCAACCATCATAAAGGATTGTAGCAAGTCCGTTGGCAATACCTGAACGGTCTTCAGTAGAGTGATAGAATTGCTGCATAATCTCTACACCTGCAACAAATTGAATGTCTGCGGTGAAATCGAAATTCTTATATCTGAAGGTGTTGATAAAACTACCTGTGATATCCGGCAAACCTTTTCCTAGGATTTTCTTTTCTGCACTTCGCTTGGCCTCACCCGGAACGGCTCCGACCTCTGCAGCTTCGGCAGCCTCATCGGTTCCCCAAGTTCCCAAACGCTCGTAACCCCAGAAAGAACTTAAGGACTCCCCTACACGAAGAATGGTCTGGCTACCAGATACCCAAAATGGCCCTGGCTCTATATCCTCATCATTCTCCCCCAAGCTCTCAATCCTGTTCTTGTTGTAGTTCATATTAAAGGATGTCTCCCAGCCAAAATCCGCTTTGCGGATAATTTCTGCAGTGACCATGGCCTCGATACCTTTATTGGAAACTGAACCTATATTGTCTCTTACCGATGTGAACCCGGTTGTATAAGGAACCGGTCTGTCCAATAGAAGGTCCTTGGTCAACTTATCGTAATAATCAAACTCCAAACGAAGTCTGTAATCAAAAGCTGCTAGATCCAAACCTATATCGAATTGACTGGTTTTTTCCCATTCCAACCCTGGATTGGACAAACGATTGACGGAACTGGAACTTACCCTTGAACCGTTAAGCAAAACTGTTCCTGAAGAAACTGTTGCCAACGAACTATACGGGTCAATTTCTGTGTTACCCGTGATACCGTAGCTACCACGTAGCTTAAGTCGGTTGATTGCGGTAACATTTTCCATAAAAGCTTCTTCACTGATATTCCAACCTGCTCCAATGGAAGGGAAGAAACCGTATTTATTGTCTTCACCAAATCTTGAAGAACCATCGACCCTTCCTGTCAAGGTCAACAAATACTTATCCTTATACGTATAACCTGCACGAAGGAAGTAAGAGTTCAAAGCCCATTCGTTTGTTTCGGATTCTGGCGCATTTGGATTGCTAGCAGAACCTATATTATTGTATCGGAAAAAGTCGTCGCTAAACCCTTGGGCAAAAATATTGGAGGACTCATAAGTCCGCTCTTGCCAACTAATACCCAACATAGCATTGATTCTGTGATTACCTAACTCCTTATTATAAGTAAGGTAATTTTCCTGTTGCCAATAGGTACTCTTTTCATTAAAAATACGGGCAAAACCGTTAGGTGCTGAAATATTCACCAAATCTCTTGGCGAGTATTCTTTTTTGTTCCTGATATTTTTATCGAAACCGTATTGTGTTCGGAACTCCAAACCTGGCATGATAGTGAAACTTGCGTAGAAGTTTCCAAAAAGCTGGTTTCTTTCCCAGAATCTTTCCTGTGTTTCCAATACGTGAACCGGGTTGGACATAGACTCCAAGTTGTAGGCATCGCTGATCATTTGGCTATTGCTCCATGTTCCATCAGGGAATTTTACTGGGAAAATTGGAGGCATTTCAATCATGGTCCTTCTTGGGGTCTGGCCACCACCGCCTTCTTCGAACTCGGTATCCTTAACATCGTTTACAAGAAGGTTTACACCCAATTTCAACCAATCCTTTGGAGTAACATCATAAGCAATTTTACCGCTGATCCTATCCAATTCGTTGTTCAGCATTATCCCTTCTATGTGGGAATAGTTCAAGAACACCCCGATAGATGATTTTTCACTTCCTTGTTGAATGGATAATTGGTGATTGTTAGAGTAAGCTGTTCTAGTGGCTTCATCTTGCCAATCGGTATCGTACAGTGGATTACCTTGCGCATCGAACAAATTGGGGTCGTTTGTCGTAAATACGGGTGCTGGATCGCCAGGACGGTACTTTGGAGTGTTCTCCATACCTGTACGAACTACTTCCAACCATTCCTCTGCGTTCAGCAAGTCCATCTTTTTGCGAATGCTTCCAACGCTCAAGAAACCATCGTAACCAATGGATATTTTTTCATCTTTCGAACCTCTCTTGGTCGTAATCAAAACAACACCATTAGCACCCCTGGCACCATAAATAGCTGCAGAAGATGCATCTTTTAACACCTCCATACGCTCAATATCGTTAGGGTTGATAAACTGGATATCGTCCATTACAACGCCATCAACAACGTACAACGGATCTGTTGAGGAATTGATGGTACCAACACCACGAATCACAATTCTTGGCGAACCTGTGGGTGAACCTGAATTTAGGAATACGTTTACACCTGCCACTTTACCTCTCATTCCTTGCAAGGCGTTGCTCACCGGCGCTTTTAAAAGTGTTTCGCTGTCCACTGCCCCAACAGCACCAGTAAGGTCAGATTTTTTTTGGGTACCATAACCCACGACAACCACCTCATCAAGAGCAGCAACATTTTCTTTAAGGGTTACATCAATGGTCTGTTCTCCAGTAACCTCGATTTCCTGGGTCACAAAACCTATATAGCTAAACATAAGCGCATCACCGGCATCTGCCATAATACTGTAGTTCCCGTCAAAGTCGGTGGTAGTACCTTTGGAAGTACCTTTTACCAGTATCGACACCCCAGGAATCGGAGTACCGGCATCGTCCGTAACCTTTCCGTTTACAGTAAACTGTACATTGGTTCTAATGAGCTCGTTGATTTTGTCCGGGCTCAATGCGGTCGGCACTTTATCTACATTATGCTTGCTCAGGAGACTTTCAATTTTATCCTTTATCTCCGGATTGTTCTTTGGAAAAAGAATAATCTGGTTCCTAACAAAACTGAAGGCTATATCGGACTCGGAGAAGAGTTCGTTCAATACGGCGTCCAATGTTTTATTTTCAACTTTAAGCGATTTTTTGGAATAGACATCCACAATGCTGTTGTTGTAGAAAAAACTATAATCGCTCTTACGTTCGATTTCGTTCAATATCCGCTTCAATCTTACATTGTTCGCCTCCAACGAAATGCTTTGAGCATTTGCTTCCGAAGCAAATAACTTGGCCAAAGTAAGCGCCACTAAGATCAAATAGATTTTCATTATCCTGATAATTGGGACCTTTGGTAAAAAAAGTTCCTTTTTTTCCATAATTTTGATGAGTTTACGATGTTTAATTACATTTTTATGTGGTTAAATAGTTTCTGAGAGGAGGGTGCGGGAACACCCTCCTCTCTCTTTTTAAATCATTGCTTCATAAATAGTGTTATTTGGTTATTGTGCATTTTATAGAGTATAGGTGACGACACCTCAAAAAGGTCCAGAATCTGTTCAATACCAAGATTATCGAACTCCCCGGTATATTTATAGTCCATTATCCCAGGGGATTCTACCGATATATCAACCTTGTATTTTCTTTTTAAATCGCTTATGACCTGCCTTATGGGCGTTTCATCATAAATAAATTTACCTTCTCGCCAAGCAGTAAATTTTTTGGTCTGTACGTTGTCAACAATAAGCTTATCGGCATCCTTGACATAAGTAGCCCTTTGTGATGGGGCCAACACCACGGTCTTTTGATTTTGTTCTTCTACTACTTTTACCTTTCCAGACACCAAAGTAGTTTCCACATTTTGGTCTTCCGGATAGGATTTCACATTAAAAACCGTTCCCAGCACCTGAATATTCATGCCATTTCCGGTAGCCACCTTAAAGGGTTTTTCCGGATTATGGGCCACATCAAAAAACGCCTCTCCTTGAAGACTGACATCTCTTGATTCTTCGGAAAATTTTTCGGGATAAGAAAAGGTGGTGTTCGCATTCAATGTAACCTTTGTACCATCTGACAAGGTTATGGTTTTGTTCTCCCCTATAGAGGTAGAAGCCAAAATTATTTGTGAACTTCTTTCTTCCAATTGTTTATTTGGCGAAATCAACGTATATGCCAAGGCAGCCATTAGCAAAACGCAAGCTGCATATCCTACATATTTATACCAATCGGCAAATTTTCTTTTGGGCCCCAATACGTTCTTACGCTCACCTTCTTTTAGCAGTTTGGCGACATGCCTTGCTTTGAGAACATGATAACGTTGTTGTTGCTTAGGGTTCTTGAGCAACCACTTTACAACTTCAGCCTTTTTATCATCTGGCAGTCGACCTTCTACCAATGCATTGATATCCTTGTTGTTCATCTTAAAATAGGAACAGTATTCAATAGCATGACGTAAAAAATAGGGTCACCCCCTAGTCGGAAAGTAAATTTTATAAAAACAAAGAAGGCAGGTACTCGCTCAGGGCCACTCGAAGTTGCCTTAAGGCCCTGCTCATATGGTTTTCCACGGTTTTAGGAGATATTTCCATTTCCTCTGATATTTCTTTATGGCACAATCCCTCCATCCTACTCTTTTTGAAAACTTTCTTACATTTTTCAGGGAGTTGCTCTATGGCCTTATCCACCAGAGATTGAAGCTCGTTTGCTAAAATCGAAGAAGCCATATCATCTGCCAACGCACCATGGTTCAACCAAAACTCTTGCTGTTCAACAGACATTTCTTTGGTGAGCTTATTTTTTTTGGCGCGAAGATAATCCAAACAGGCATTTCGGGTCATACTGTAAATGTAACCTGTAAAATTGGTGGTAATCTGTAATGTATCCCACTTTTCCCATAATTTGACAAAGACATCATGGATGATTTCTTCGGCATCTTCTTGAGAAGGAATATAACTGTTTACAATCACAACAAGTTTAGGCCTGTAGAACTCATATATTATGCTAAAATCATCCTCCACGGTATTCTCCGACAGGGGGTCGATTTTGAGGTTATGCAAATATTCTGGCTTCATTTTTGGTAAATGCAAACATTTTACACCTGCAATTTACAAATTTCGGATTAACGACAAATTTTAATCTCTTTATTTACTTGCGTAGCCCAAATTGAAGCAACAGTGTAGTTATAACATTATCAGACAGGTTACAGCCCATCTTTTTATCTCATAAAAGTAATTCACCCAACAAAGTGAGTTTAGTTGACCAAGGTATACTTAAAACCTGCTCCATACTAGCCGTATGATCTTTGTTTTTAATCCTATGGAGTTAAGGTGTATGTAAAATCGATCCTTGTTTGCACTACTGAACCGTTCACCTCGGTTATATTGTATATTTCCGAGAATGTAAATGCCGTTAAATCTTCATTAAACTCCAAATTAGTGGTTTGCATGGAGCATGAAGATACCAAGCTAAGGTTTTGTGAAGTCAATTCCCATGTACCTGTAGAAGGAACCACATAGTCACAATCTTCCCCATATTTTCCTATTTCATAGGCAAAAGTCCTATCGGAATCAAAAGTATAGGCAGCGTCCCTAGCACACTCTTCGTATTGTTCAAAAAGGTCTGTTGATGCATTGTCCGTGTCATCATCGGTCAAATCCACTTCCTTGGCAGCTTCAATGCCGGAAAGAATCCATTCCCCGACCAATATTTCTTCGGTCGTGGTTAGATCACCAGTAAAATCCGGTGCACATTCGGGCCCTTCATCCGAACTACATGACATAAGGATTGCCGAAATACTCATTAGGGAAAAAGCATTAAAAAACATTCGTTTCATCTTCAATTAAATTTTATTGTTCGCTATTAGGATGGACAAGAATACAAATGGTTGTTTGTGGAAGTAAAAAAACATTCAAAACCCCTATAAAAATAAAGCATCTATTTTCTCGTTTTAAAACCTACAGCTCCAAGGAAAAAAGCTATGGCACGTTTGTTGTAACCCATACTTTACCAAAATCTTACAATCATGAAAAACTTCAACTTTATTCTGCTTTCCTTTGTTTTCTTAAGTATGGCTTCCTGTGCAAGTTCTGGATTTGTGAATTTGAACTACCCTCAAGAACCCGAACTTATTTTGCCACAAGAAATCGAAAGTGTAGCCGTCGTTAACCGTTCACTGACCAAAGAAGAGGACAAGAAAAACAGAACTTTGGAATCCATAGCCACGGGCGAAATAGCAGGATCGGACAAACTTGCCTCAGATGAAGCCGTCAAAGGTATTTTTGATGGTCTACGGAACAGTAATCACTTAAAAGCTGTGATACCTCCAAAAGTTAGGATATACGGTACCGGCACCAGAAAAACTCCAGAGATATTGGGTTGGGACGAAGTAAACGAAATTTGTGAATCGGCCAACGCAGACGTTCTGCTCGTTCTGGAAAACTTTGATTCCAATTCTGATTTTGTAATTGCCAATGCGGTCAACCAAGTTACCTCTGTTTTGGAAACCGGACGTACCGATACAAGATTCCCCCGTCGAGCTCGTGTAAATATCAGAAGCTTTTGGAGACTCTACGATCCACATTCAAAAACCATTATGGATCAGTACCAACAGACCTATTTTATGGATTTTGACCTGTTAAGTGGCGCTGCACCCCTATCTGCACTACCCGAAACGGCCTATGCCGCGGGAATGGAGTATACCAACCGTTTCTTTACCAGATATTACCGTGTAAGACGGGATATGTACAAAAAAGGAAAAGGCAGGGACAAAAGCCTATTTGCCGCTGGCTGGAGAAGCAGTGAAGTGGCCAACTGGGACGAAGCCATTAGAATATGGACCGATGTTGCCAACAATAGGGGAAAGTCTGCAGGAAGGGCAGCCCATAACCTGGCAGTTGCCTACGAGGTCAAAGGGAAAACGGACATGGCACTAGAGTGGGCACAACGTGGCTACCAAGAGTTCGGGGATAAAATGGCCCGCGACTACGCCAAGGTGTTGCTCCGTCGCAAAAGCTTGGAGTATTAAAAAGTTGAAAACTTTAAATTAGGCTAACTTAACCGCCATTTTGCACTTGCCTTATAGGCCATTATATTGCACGGAAAAGATGAAAGTTTGGAGAAACTTCTTCAACGGCTAAATTGATTTAAAAAATTGCTTCTAAAGTTCCCTAATCTTAATATTTCGGAACCAAGTTTCAAAATACCAATATTGCAAAGCGATTTTACCTTCTGTGGTCTTGCCGAACTCGGGGTATTTGGAAAAATGAGTACCGGCAATCTCTTCCTTCCATTCGGGTGAGCTAAAATCTTTCTCTGCCGTGAGGACCCCATTGAGGTAGAACTCTATTTTACCATTCTCCTGTTTTATCCTGGTCTTGTTCCACCCTCCTTGTTCAACCTCTACTTTGTTTTGTTGGGGCAGGAATACATAAAGGGAGCCGGGACGCTTCTCGGGTATATCATAATCCATATGGTCTGCGCCCAATATCTGATACTCCGGTCCGCTTTGCCAAGCCGTAGGCACATCCGGCAGCTCCTGAACATTGATAAAAACACCACTGTTACCATTTCCTGCTATCTTCCACTCCAAAGTAAGCTCATAATTTTCGTAAGCATCGTTAGTCACCAAATCCCCTGCTGTCAAAGATTCATCATTTGCGTTGCTATGCAATTCCCCATCCACTACCTCCCAAACAGAAGTGGCATCCGGATCGTTGTACAAATGCCACCCACTCAAGGTCTCCCCATCAAAAAGTAGCTTCCAGCCTTCTTCCTTTTCCACTTGCAGCAATTGGTTGTGTGTAGCATTTTCCACCGCGGATTTTTTGGTGCGCCAAGTATCGGCGTCTTCCTTTTTATTTTCGTTTTTGCAAGATGCTAATATTATAATCAAAAGAAGACAACCTGTAAGTTTTGTGTACATGTAAGGTTTAGTTTGTTTAGTTATGTAGCAGCTAAAGATAGAAAAAGTATCCAACTCGAAACGAAACCATTTTTTATTCCTCCATCGATGTCCATGTGACCTAGGTCACTTTGTGGTTTAGTCGGTTTTTATAAATTGCGTCCGCTAAATGTAGATTTTATGAAAGGAAACTTTGTCAATTTGATCAATAGTGACCAATTGACGCTCATCGATTTTTCCGCAGAATGGTGTGGCCCCTGTAAAATGTTGGCACCTATTTTAAAACAAGTGAAGGATGAAATGGGCGATTCGTTGAAAATTGTGAAAATAGATGTGGACAAGAACCAAAGTCTCGCAAACACGTATCAGGTAAAAGGCGTGCCAACAATGATTTTTTTCAAGAACGGGAAACAACTCTGGAGAAAATCCGGTGTTTTGCAAAAAGGGGAAATCGTTCAATTGGCCAAATCATTTTTATAGCCTATTCAAATAGGTGAATGACCAAGAAAGGAACTGTGGAATTAAGGGTTACTTTTTTAATTACCGGTTCCCTGGTCAGCCTCTCAAAAAATGAGTGATCTTGATTGATCATAGCTACCATGTCAATATTACCGTCTTCTTGAATTAATCTTTGAATGGTATTATTGACCGAAACATCTTTCTCCACTTCCACAAATTCAAAATCGATGGATCGCAAGCGTTTTTCCAATGCGCTTTTGAAAGCTTTCTGTTCCGAAGTAAAGGATGTTTCATTACCCACATGAGCTATCCAAAGTTTCGCATTGAAACTTTTTACTAGGTTCAACAGTGGTTTTAGCTCGTAATTTTCAAAAAGATGCTCATAACCTGTAGCGAGCAAAATGGAATCCAACTTTCCATTCGGTCGGTAATCTTCCGGGACCGCTATGACCGGGCAAAAATCCATTTCCTTGATAATAGTATAGGTATTGCTCCCCATAAAAACTTCCTTAAGTCCTGATGCACCTTTGGTTCCCATGATGATATAGTCGATTTCCTCCTGATATACCGTTTTTCCAATAGCATTGACCAAAGTATCCATTATGGATTTGGATGTAAAAGTATGTTTTGGATTCTTATCAACCTTTTTGATTCTTTCCAACTCTCGTTCAAGATCACGTTCCGATTGTTCTTTCATCAAATTGTACAATCGCGTATCATTGGCACCGGCCATTTTAGTAGAAAGACCAGAGGCTCCCACTTGATAAGAGTTTAGCAGAAAAAAGTCACAAGGAACATGCTTGAATAATTCCAAGGCGTATATCGCAGCATTCCAAGCATTTTCAGAAAAGTCCGTAGGCAATATAATTCGTTTCTTCCTCACTTGCCTATCGTTTTATATTTTGCATTACCATGAACGGTATTTTAATCTTGAGCCCCAACAGGTCCACCGTGGAACGGTATAGCATATCCTCAAAGAAAGAATGGCGGGAATTTATCATCACCAGCATTCCTGCTTCCCTCTTTTCAATTTCTTCCAAGATCACTTCAACCTTGTTTTTAACAGGTGTAGTCTCAAAATGCAAATAGGCCCTGGTCAAAGTTCCCTCTAAAAACAATCTATTATCCTCTTGGCGAAGGCTCAGTTCATCAAAATCCGTTATGTACAAACAATGCACCTTGGATTTAAATTTGCCTGCCAAATCGCCCAAAAGTTTGAGCTCACGACGTTTATAGGGCAACAAATAATCGGTTGGAAAGAGAATGGCATTGGGCTGTCTGTATTCAAAATCTTCGGGTATTGCCAATACCGGGCATTTCACATACTTAAATACCTCGATGGTATAGCTGCCAAATGTAGTATTGTGATTACTGGTCTCTCCCTTAGTTCCCATGATCACCAAATCAATGTTCATTTCATCAACAAAATCGTTGACCGCATCCATAAGTGGATCAAAACTGGCCACTGTTTCAAAATTGTGAAGTGGATTTGATGGTTCACCAATTATAGAGTTGATCATTTGGTCCAGTTTTTTCTGGGTTTGGGCCTTTCGTTCTTCTTTCAATTCATCAACTTTTTCCTTTGCCACCGTTTTATATGCTCCATATACCTCTTCCCCGTACGCATGCATCACAAAAAAGCAGGCTCGTTCACATTTAAACAGCTCTTGGGCATATTGCAATGCATGTAGGGCATTCTTTGAAAAATCTGTAGGAACCAGTATAGTTTTCATGGATATTTCTCTTTTATCAAAGATAAATCGAAGAAATATGGCAAAAAATGACATCGGTCAATCGATGATTGTCGTTAAATTTTAACAAACCTCAAATTAAATTTTTCATTTTATAAGGAGTAATATGTCGTTAACCCCTATTATATGGCTGTTGAGAGGATTACTATGTTAAAATAACATTGATGACTTTCATTGAATATTAGAGTAGGTTTATCTTTGATAACCGCATGTTTTTATATAAAAACAGCGTAACTGCCACCAAACCAAAATGAAAGTAAAATACATAGTCTACAGCTTATTAGTTGTTGGAGTAGGTGTTCTTATTGCCTATAGAATAAAGTCCAACGCAGAAATCGGGAAATCCGGAAACTCCGGACCAAACATCTCTACGGTTTCCGGAACCATATTGAAGCCTTCAAAATTCGAGGACAACATTTCCATCTCCGGTACTTTGGAAGCCAATGAACAGATAGATATTAGGAGCGAGGTTTCCGGAATCGTGGAAAGTATCAATTTTAAAGAAGGTTCCCAGGTGTCCGAAGGCCAGATTCTCTTCAAGGTAAACGACATCGAACTACAGGCCCAGTTATCCAAGGCACTTACCGCAAAAAAACTGGCCTCTGAAAACGAAAGACGGGCAAAACTTTTATTGGAAAAACAGGCCATTAGCCAAGAGGAATATGACATTGCCAGCGCCGATTATCAATCAGCCAATGCAGAGTCCGAACTTATATCCGCTCAATTGTCCAAAACCAATGTTAGGGCGCCATTTTCTGGCACCATCGGGTTGCGGTCAATTTCAAAAGGAACCTATGTGACCCCTACCACCGTAGTGGCAAAATTGGTGAATACCGATAATTTAAAAATCACCTTTTCCGTTCCTGAAAAATACGCCTCCCAAATTCAGGTGGGCACGGAAATGACATTTACTACATCGGATTCAAAGGAGAATCATAAAGCAACGATTTACGCCATAGACCCAGAAGTAGATATTGCCACGAGAACGCTAAGGGTAAGGGCAATTACAGACAACAAGGACCACAGTTTATATCCCGGGGCCTACACCAATGTAAACCTGCCTCTGGAAACTGCAGAGGATGCAATTCTTGTACCAACCGAATCTTTGATCCCTGTACAGAACGGAAAAAGAATATATATAGTTGAAAATGGCAAGGCCAAAGAAATAGACGTGGAAATAGGTTCAAGAACGGGATCGTCTGTACGGGTGATTTCCGGACTAAAACCGGGAGATACTATCATCACCTATGGGGTTATGGCGCTTCAAAATGGAATGCCCATAAGAGTAAACTTAGAATAAATCGTAAACGCTGAGCTATGAATTTATCAACCTTAAGCATAAAAAGGCCTGTACTTGCGATAGTTATGAACATAGCCATTGTACTCTTCGGAGCCATTGGCTATACCTTTTTAGGAATTAGGGAGTACCCCTCCATCGACCCCGCAATAGTTTCGGTCAGAACCAATTATTCCGGTGCGAACGCGGACATTATAGAATCGCAGATAACGGAACCTTTGGAAAAGGCCATCAACTCCATTGATGGAATACGAAATATTACCTCTTCAAGTGTACAGGGTTCCAGTTCCATTAGTATAGAGTTCAATCTTGATAAAAATTTAGAGGAAGCGGCCAACGACGTTCGCGATAAAGTCTCGCAAGCGGTCAGGAGCCTACCCGATGACCTTGATGCCCCTCCGGTAGTATCGAAAGCAGATTCCAATGCCGAAAGGATTCTCTCCATGACTATCCAGAGCGATAACAAGAACATATTAGAACTGTCCGATTTTGCCGAGAATGTTATTGCACAGCGATTGGAGACCATTCCAGGAGTGAGCAGTATTCAAATCTGGGGACAGCGAAGGTACGCCATGCGATTATGGATAGACCCCGTAAAACTTGCTGCTTATGGGCTAACCGTGGCCGATGTAAGGGCCGCACTTTTGGCTCAAAACGTAGAACTACCTTCAGGTAAATTGACAGGTGATAATACCGAACTGACGATAAAGACCATTGGCAACCTTAATACCGAAGATGGCTTCAACAATATCGTAATCAAGTCGGACGGAGCAAGACTGGTGCATTTGAGCGATATCGGAAAAGCTTCTTTGGAAGGTGAGAACATGGAGACCAAGATGACGAATTTGGGCCAGCCCATGGTCGCAACAGCCATAATTCCGCAACCCGGTACCAACTATCTGGAAATTGCCGACGCTTTTTACGAAGAATATGAGCAGTTGCAAAAAGATCTACCGGATGATATATCCTTGGACATTGTTGTTGATGACACTGTTTTTGTAAGAAGAGCAGTTACCGAAGTAGCTGAAACGTTGTTGATATCCATCGTATTGGTAATCCTTGTCATCTATCTTTTCTTCAGGAACTGGTCCATGGCAATAAGACCATTGATCGATATCCCTGTTTCCTTGATCGCCACGTTCTTTATCATGTGGATGTTCGGATTTTCCATCAACGTGCTCACTTTATTGGCCATTGTTCTTGCCACAGGGCTTGTGGTAGACGATGGTATTGTAGTAACAGAAAACATATACAAGAAAGTAGAGGAAGGTATGACGCCCATTGAGGCAGCCGTTAAAGGTTCCAAAGAGATATTCTTTGCGGTCATATCCATCTCCGTTACCCTAGCGGCCGTATTTCTTCCGGTAATATTCTTGGAAGGATTTGTTGGAAGGCTTTTTAGGGAATTCGGCGTCGTCCTCAGTGCAGCCGTTCTAGTATCGGCATTTGTTTCGTTGACATTGACACCCATGTTGAACGCCTACTTGATAAAACCAGGCAAGCAAGGTCAATCCAAATTCTACAAGACCACCGAAAAGTTCTTTATTCAGATGAACGAATCCTATGAAAGGGCTTTGAAGGGATTTATGGCAAGGAAATGGTTGAGCTTCCCGTTGTTGTTCGCCTGTATCGGCGTAATCGTACTGTTTTACAACTTATTACAAAAAGAAACAGCTCCTTATGATGACAGAAGCTACGTCCGTTTGGTAGTCAACGCGCCAGAAGGATCTTCCTATGAATATATGGAGAGATACATGGATGGCATTACCAGATTGGTGCTGGATTCCATACCCGAAGCACAGGTCGGTTTGATCATGACCTCGCCGGGCTTTGGTGCATCCTCTGTAAATAGCGGAAGGGCGAGTATCATATTGTCCGAACCGGGCGAACGTGATCGCTCACAGGCCGAAATCGCAGATGAGTTCAGTAAATGGGCAAAATCTTACGTTGGCGGTAGATCAAGTGTTTTTCAAAGACCCACCATTTCTGTAAACAAACGTGGTGGTGCACCGCTACAATTTATCATACAGGCAAAAAACTTTGAAAAGCTGGAGGAGAAAGTACCTGAATTTATGGCCGAGGCCGAAAAAGACCCTACCTTTTCTTTTGTTGATGTAAACCTAAAATTCAACAAGCCCGAACTTTATGTAACCATCGATAGAGAAAAAGCAGAGAGTCTTGGGGTATCCGTATTGGATGTTGCACAGACCTTACAGCTATCCTTAAGTGGACAGCGGTTCGGTTACTTCCTTATGAACGGAAAACAATATCAGGTGATTGGCCAATTCGATAAACAGGATAGGAACGAACCAATGGATTTGACCTCGATATTCGTTAAGAACAACGATGGACAAATGATCCAATTGGACAATTTGGTGAATACCGAAGAACATAGCAGTCCACCACAGTTGTATCACAACAACAGATATATGTCCGCCACTGTTTCGGCTACTCTTGCTCCAGGTATGAGCATGGGAGATGGAATCGAAGCCATGGAACGGATAAAGGATAGGGTTCTTGACGATACCTTTACCACTGACCTTGGCGGGGAGTCCAGGGATTTTGTGGAAAGTAGCTCAAATACCGCATTTGCGTTTGGCCTTGCTTTTGTACTGATATTTTTGATTCTGGCAGCTCAGTTTGAAAGCTTTATAGATCCTTTCATTATTATTCTAACCGTACCGATGGCGGTCGCCGGAGCCATGTTCTCTCTATGGTTGTTTGGCGAAACATGGAATATTTTCAGTCAGATCGGAACCATTATGTTAATTGGACTGGTAACCAAGAACGGAATCCTTATTGTGGAATTTGCCAACCAGTTACAAGAGGAAAACGAACATATTTCCAAATATCAAGCTATAATGCAAGCTTCGGTCTCAAGGCTAAGACCTATTTTAATGACAAGTTTGACCGTTGCCCTTGGTGCCTTGCCGATTGCAATGTCCCTTGGTGCGGCATCACAAAGTAGAACTGGAATGGGGGTGGTGATCATTGGAGGAACTATGTTCTCCCTTGCGCTCACCCTATTCATTATTCCAGCATTGTATGTCATGTGGTCTAGAAAAAAAGTCCAAAGACCAGAATTTAAAACCCTCGAGCTAACATAACTTATGGATTTTAAAAATTACCTACTGTTCTTACTAATATTAGCCACAGCACTTTACTCTAACGCTCAAGAAGTGCTTACCGTTGAAGAAGCCGTAAAGATTGCGCTAGAGAACAACTACCAAATAAAGACCGCCAAAAACGACCTTCGTATGGATGAAGTTGGCGTGAGTCCAGGTCAGGCAGGTATGCTGCCACAAGTTACTGCTAGCGTAGTGGACAACAATAGTGTTCAAAACCTATCGCAAACACGGGTAGATGGAACGGAAGTAGAACGAGATAATGCCAAGAACAGCAACCTGAACTACGGAGTTGCCCTGGAATGGACCATTTTCGATGGTTTGCGGATGTTTGCCAACTACGAACAGTTAGAGGAAACCCAAAAACTAGGGGAAGCTGAACTAAAACAAGCTATTTTGGGAAAAGTGGGCGATGTAATGACTACCTACTACGATTTGGTGCAACAGCAACAGCAACTTTCCGCTTTGGACAGTACCTTATTGATATCTGAACAACGAGTGGAGCTGGCCCAAAACCGTTTTACCATAGGTAAGGCATCAAAATTAGAGGTATTGAACGCCCAAGTAGACTTGAATACGGATAAAACGCAAATGCAACGTCAACAGGAACTGCACAAGAACACAAAGATCCAACTGAACGAACAATTGGCCCGCGATCTAAAAATCGATTTTAAGGTCATTCCAGAAATTTTTGTTGACCAACAGCTGAACCTTGAAGAGTTGGAAAACCAAGTAGTTGCAGAGAACCCTCAGTTGCAGGCGGAAAAAATAAGTAAACGGATAAGCGAATTGCAGCTTAAACAAATTAAGGCTTCCCGGTATCCTTCAATATATGTGACCACTGGCTACAACATCGGAAATTCCACTTCGGAGCTTGGCTTTAGCACACGCTCACAATCCAATGGTTTCAACTACGGATTCGGGGCATCCCTCAACTTATTTGATGGCTTCAATCAAAATAGGAACGAGAAAATTGGAAAAATAGCTCTAGAAAATGCCGAAATTGCCATAGCAGAGCAAGAGCAGGCATTGACATCAATGGTCAACACTACCTATCAAACCTACTTGACCAATATCAGTTTGATGGAACTGGAGGAAAAAAACGAGTCCATTGCCAAGGAAAATCTTGATATTACCGTGGAAAAGTATAGAATCGGAATCATTCCCACTATCGAATTCCGCACAGCCCAATTAAACTATATCAATGCCAAGGTTAGAAATAGTAACGCAAAGTACCAGGCAAAGGTTTCGGAGATTATCCTAAAACAATTGGCCGGAAACCTTCAGATATAAAAAATGGGCACTTTAAAAGCGCCCATTTTTTATTCAAGAATCCAACCAATATCAAGTTTTTATTTTCCGTTGAACCAAATCATCACATAGATTACTATCGCAATTATGATCAACGAAATAACAATATCCTTCCAATTATAGCTGTTCTTGTTGTGCTTTTTCTCTTCCTCCGAAATGGTAGCATAGGTGAGGTTTTTAAGTTTCTCCTCAGAAGGCGGTGCTGTAGCATAGCTCACGACCACAATCAAAATGATACAGAATAGGAAGAACCATGAGGCAAAGGATAAAAAGTTCATATCGCCCAAGAGGAACCAAAAGCTATCTGGGTTCAAGGAATCCTTCACCAATTCCAGCACAATACGCAGTGCTCCCACTATAAAACCAACAATCATGGTTACAAATGCCCCTTGCGCATTGATACGCTTATGAAAAATACCCAATAGGAACACTGCTGTAATCGGAGGTGCTATATAGGACTGTACACTTTGCAGGTACTCATAAAGCACTCCTGAGATATTGGCCATAATGGGAATCCAGATGATACCGATGATTACCACGATAACGGTTGCTATTTGACCTGTCCTCACCAACTTCTTTTCAGGTGTGTGAGGTCTCAATTTTTTATAGATATCCACCGTAAACAAGGTGGAACATGAATTGAACACGGAGGCCAAAGAACTCATTAAAGCGGCCAAAAGACCAGCGGCCACAAGTCCGCGAAGCCCCGATGGCAATAAGTTGCTCATTAAAACAGGGAAAGCCTCATCAGGGCTGTCCCATTGTAATTCTCCGCGCATTTTAAGTGTTAAGGCGATAACTCCAGGAATCAAAAACAAAAATACGGGCAACAGTTTTAACAGGGCCCCAAAAATAGTCCCTCTCCTACCCTCTTTAATATTCTTTGCGGTCAATGCACGTTGTACGATATATTGATCGGTACACCAATACCAGATACCCGTAATGGTACTGGCAATCAAAAGTGGCGGCCATGGAAAATCTGGATCCGAGGCTGCTCTCCACATATTCAAATATTCTGGGGTTACGGTTTCCTTCATACTTTCCCATCCTCCAACATGATCAAGACCAATAAAGGTAAGTGCAGCGGCCCCGATCACCAAAATAACGGCTTGCAGGGTCTCGGTATAAACAACTGCCCTCATACCTCCCAGTACTGTGTAGATCCCAGTCAGTACGACTGTTGCAATGGCACCTGTCCAAAAATCGATGCCCAAGAGTGCGGAAACCACAATTCCGCCTGCATAAATGGTTACGGAAATTTTGGTGAGTACGTAGGCCACGATGGAGAATACGGACAGTATCCATCTCGCCCTAGCGTCAAAACGTTTTTCCAGGAACTCGGGCATAGTGAAAACTCCAGCTCTTGCATAAAAGGGTAAAAATACCCAACCTAAGATTAAAACGACCCAGGCCTGAATCTCATAAATCAGCATGGGCAAACGGTCCCCGGCACCAGCTCCTGCCAATCCCACAACGTGTTCCGACCCTATGTTTGAGGCAAAAATAGACGCTCCGACAACGAACCATCCTACATTTCTACCTGCCAAAAAATAGTCTTCGGTATTGTTCTCCTTTTTCCGAATTACCCATAGTGCAATTCCCAGAAGAATTAAAAAGTATATGGATATGGCTACCCAATCAAACGTATCCAATGTCTGCATGGCAGTTATTTTATTTGGTTGATAATTTATACATGGTCCTCGAAGTATATTTTTCACCAGGATTCAGCCTAACCGATGGAAAATCTGACTGGTTGGGACTATCTGGATAGTGTTGGGTTTCCAAACAGAAGCCTGAACGCTTGACATAGGTGCCCCCTCCTTTTGCAGGCAAGGTTCCATCCAAAAAGTTTCCGCTATAAAACTGAATCGCGGGCTCGTTGGTGTATACTTCCATAAAACGTCCCGTTTTTTCGTGATATGCCGAGGCGGCCAAACGAAAGTTGTCCTTACCCTCATTAAGCACCCAACAATGATCATAACCGCCACCAAGTCCCAATTGCTCGTTTTCGGCCTCTATCTCCTTACCAATGAGTTTGGGCTCCGTGAAATCGAAAGGCGTTCCCGCTACTTTCCTTAATTCTCCAGTCGGAATCAAACCTCCATCAACGGGCAAGTAGGTATCGGCATTCAAATAAATATTATGGTCCAAAACTGGTTTGGAAAGTTGTCCTGAAAGATTAAAATAACTGTGCTGCGTTAAGTTTACCACGGTTGGCTTATCGGTAACGGCCTCATATTGGATGTCAAGGGCGTTATCATCAGTAAGGATATAGGTAACCTTTACATCCAATTTACCCGGATAGCCTTCTTCGCCATCTTTACTGGTGTAGGTAAGTTCCAAGGTTGCTCCTTCATCGGTAGTTTTGGGTTCGGCGTTCCATACCACTTTATCAAAACCTTTTTCTCCACCGTGAAGATGGTTGTCCCCATCGTTGGTTGCCAAGGTATAGCTTTCCCCATCCAAAGAAAATTTTCCTTCAGCGATACGGTTACCGTACCTACCAATGAGCGCCCCAAAATATGGGTTTTCTTCCAGATATTGATTTAGGTTGTCAAAACCCAATACAATATCATCATAAGATCCATTTCTATCAGGAGCTGTCCAACGAGTAATGATACCCCCGTAGGTAATGACATCCACTTCTGTTCCCGCTTCATTTTTCAAGGTGAATTTCTTTATTTCCGTACCATCGGGCATTGTACCAAAGGTGGTTTCCTCGATGGGGTTCGGTTGGTTCGCTGTGGTTTCAATCTCCATTTCTGATTGGTTTTCTTTTTTGTTTTGCTTACAAGCTATATTGATAAGGCTCATAAGTAAAATACCGTACAATATAACTGGTTTGGTTATCCTCATGGTTATAAATTTATATTAGTTATTGACTACATTCCATGTTGAAACATGTGATAATATGCTTCGTTTGCATGCAGTTGGTCTTTGAATGTCCTTAGTTTCGTATCCGAATCTATTACCAAAAGTTCTATTCCGAAAATATCGGCAAAATCTTCCATATATTCGGTGGTCAATGCTTGTGTATATACCGTGTGGTGCGCTCCTCCAGCATGAATCCAAGCGGTTGCGGCAATATCCAAGTTTGGTTTCGCATCCCAAAGTACCCGTGCCACTGGTAATTTTGGCAAATCGGCCATGGGAGCCACTGCTTCCACTTCGTTCACGATCAAACGGAACCTGTTGCCCATATCTATCAATGAAGCATTCAATGCATCACCTGCGGGAGAGTCGAAGACCAACCTAACAGGGTCTTCCTTACCGCCAATCCCTAACGGATGTACTTCACACGATGGTTTTGCGCTGGCAATGGACGGACATATTTCCAACATGTGCGACCCCAAAACATAGTCTTTTTGAGGTGTAAAGTGATAGGTGTAATCCTCCATAAAGGATGTTCCCCCCTCTAAGCCTTCGGCCATCACCTTCATGGTTCTGGTCAAGGCTGCCGTTTTCCAATCACCTTCGCCTCCAAAACCGTATCCATCGGCCATTAAACGCTGGACGGCGAGACCTGGCAGCTGTTTTAGAACGCCCAGATTCTCAAAAGTATCGGTAAAGGCTTTAAAACCACCTTCGTCCAAAAAGGTTCTGAGTCCCAATTCTATTCTGGCTGAATCTATCAAAGACTGTCTTTGTGCTCCATTCTTTTGAAGCGATTCGGACAGATTATAGCTCGATTCATACTCTTCAATCAGTTGATCAACGGCCTTTTGTTCCAATCCATCAATAATATTGGTAATGTCTGATGAATCGTATCCATTTACCGCAACGCCAAAACGCATTTGGGCCGCAACTTTATCTCCCTCGGTAACGGCAACTTCGCGCATATTATCGCCAATACGGGCCACTTTCATATGTTGCAATTCATCAACTCCCAAAGCAACTCGCGCCCAAATGGCCAATTTTTGTTGAACTCGCTCATCTTTCCAATGGCCTACCACCACTTTACGGTTCTTGCGCATTCTGGACATCATAAAACCAAATTCGCGGTCGCCATGAGCCGATTGGTTCAAGTTCATAAAGTCCATATCAATACTATCCCAAGGGATTTCTGCATTGAACTGTGTATGCAGATGGCAAAGTGGTTTGCTTAAAATGGAAAGTCCTGCAATCCACATTTTTGCTGGTGAAAAGGTATGCATCCACGTTACCACCCCAATACAGGATGGTTCGTTACTGGCTTCGCGACATACTGTCGTTATTTCATGAGGCGTGGTAACAATCGGTTTAAAAACCAAGGTGACGGGTAGTTTTCCTTCTGCATTCAATCCATCCACTATTGCTTTGGAATTGCTGGCCACTTGTTTTAAAGTCTCTGGTCCATACAAATGTTGACTTCCTGTTACAAACCAGATTTCTTTTTGGGATATTTTCATTTATTAAAGTTTATTTATTGACCGTAGTACGCATTTTTACCGTGTTTACGCTCGTAGTGTTTTTTTATGAGAGAATCTTTTAATCTTGTTGCCTGAGGATTGATCTGCAAAGTCAAATACGCCATTTGGGCAACCGTTTCCAACACTTTGGTATTGTATACCGCTTTGGCAGCATTCTTGCCCCAAGCGAAAGGGCCGTGGTTTCCGATCAAAACCATTTCAACCTCATTATAGTCCAAACTCCTCTCCTTAAAGCAGTCCAAAATTTGGATTCCCGTATTGTGCTCGTAGTTCCCTTCGATAAGTTCATCTGCCATCGGCGGCGCACAGGGAATATCCTGGGTAAGGTGGTCCGCATGCGTGGTCCCAAAAATGGGAATATCCCTTTGGGCCTGTGCCCATGAAACGGAATACATGGCGTGGGTATGGGCCACTCCCCCTATATTCTCCCAGTTTTTATATAGATAGCTGTGTGTTTTGGTGTCGGACGACGGTCTCATGTTGCCCTCTACCACATTATTATCGTAATCCATGATAACGATATCCTCTGGTTTTAATGTCTCATAGGGAATACCACTGGGCTTGATGCCAAAAACAGCATTTTCCCTGTCCACAGCACTCACATTACCGAAGGTATATATAACAAGTCCCAAGGCATTGAGTTCCATGTTTGCTTCGTAGCATTCTTCTTTCAGCAATTTGTATTTAGAGCTCATCTTATGTGTTTTTGTTCGTTTGTTCTTCCACAAAGTTTCCAAGCTGTTTATACGCTTCCAACAACTGGGCATATACCTCCACTTGGGACGCTTGCGGAAAATATTCTGCTTCAAAGTCACTTCCCATTACCTTACTGGCCTCAATGACATTATCATAGATCCCAGCGGCAACTGCTGCATAAATAGCGGCTCCCAGTGCGGGTGCCTGGTCCGATTCGGCCACTTTAATGGGCATATTGAGCACATTGGCCAAAGTCTGCATGATGAATGGTGATTTTCTGGCCACTCCTCCAATGCCGATAACGGTCTCTATTTTTACCCCCTCTTCTTCAAAACGGTCCACAATCATTTTGGCCCCGAAACAAATGGCATTGACCAAGGATTTAAAAATATGGGGAGCCTTCGTACCCAGCGATATTCCGGAAATGGCACTTTTTAATTCTTGATTGGCATCCGGGGTTCTTCGTCCGTTCACCCAGTCCAATGCGATTGGCACGGATTCTGACAACGGGATTGCCTCGGCTTGTTCCGCCAAAAGCCTTATGAACCTTGATTCGACCTCAGCTTTAAGGTCTGCTTTTTGTTCTTCTGATAGTACTTTGGAGTTTAAAACCAAGTTATCCATCGGCCATTGCAATACGTCCTTGAACCATGCCAATACATCACCAAAAGCAGATTGACCTGCTTCCAGACCAACCATACCAGGGATTACGGAACCATCGACCTGTCCACAGATTCCCTTGACGGTTTTATCACCTACTGCTTCGTTGGAAGATACCATAATGTCACAAGTGGATGTTCCCATTACCCTTACCAGTGCATGATGGTCTACTTTGGCTCCTACCGCGCCTGCATGGGCATCAAAAGTGCCCACAGCGATTACAGTATCTGTAGTAAGACCTAATTTGTCCGCCCACTCTTTGTTCAGGTGGCCTGCAATTTGGTCCGAAGTATACGTTTCTTCGTAAAGATTATCTTTTAAGTCGGCCAAATAGGGATGAAGTTGGGACAAAAATTCCTTATCGGGAAGTCCGCCCCAGCTCTCGTGCCACATAGCTTTATGCCCTGCAGCACATCGGCTTCTTTTAAATGCCTTTAGATCTTTTTCATCCGCCAAGAGATAGGTGATGAAATCGCAATGCTCCATCCAAGTATGGGCAGCATCAACTACGCTTTTATCTTCTCTGGCCACATGAAGAATTTTGGCCCAGAACCACTCGGAAGAATAAATGCCTCCTTCATATTTGGTATAATCTTCTCCGCCCCAGCTTCTGGCCAAATCATTGATTTCGTTGGCTTCTTTAACCGCGGTATGATCCTTCCAAAGTACCATCATGGCGTTTGGATTTTCTTTAAAACCTTCCGTGCAGGCCAATGCTGTACCGTCTTGAGTCACTGGCATTGGCGAGGAACCTGTGGTATCTATACAGATTCCTTTTACAGTTTCTGGGGACACCTCGCTTTGTTTCATCACAGAGGTTACGGTATGCTCCAATCCCTCGATATGATCCAAAGGATGTTGCCTAAACTGGTTGATGGCGGGGTCACAGTATTTTTGTGCTTTCCACCTAGGGTACCAGAATACTTCGGAAGCCAGTTCTGCTCCGTTTTGGGAATCAATCAGTACCGCTCTTACTGAGTCGGAACCATAATCGAGTCCTATTACATATTTTTTCATTATTTTATTTTTCTTCCGTTGGCAACCACACCTTCATTTTACCAATACCACGATTGGACCATGCGTAATAGGGTATGGCGGTTAACTTCTCATTTGATATGGTTTTGACGCCTCCCAATAATTCGGGCTGCATCTCCACCTTGTATTCTTCATTGGGAGTGACTCGGATATCATCAAAAGTGTTTTTATTGTCAATCTCCTCTACCGCATAAACTATAGGACCATACTCAAGGGACATTTTCCCCAGGTCTTCTTCAACTTCTGGATTGGCCTTCACTTTTCTTACGGACATTGGGAACTCCAATTCCACCTGATCACCAGATTTCCATGTTCTGGTCAGCGTGAAGTAGCCATTATCGGCGACCATATCAATCTCCTCCCCATTTAAACTGAGCTTATTGCTTGCTTCATCTTTGGAAACATATTGATACAAATCTCCAGGTAAAACGGTATTCCTGGACCAGCTAGGTATCCTGAACTTTATGGTAAATTCTCCTTCCATCTCTGGTTCTACAGTGAATTTAACTTTCCCGTCCCATGGGTACGATGTGTCTTGAGTGACCCTTATGTCTTGATTCTGCAATTCCACCTTTGCCTCATTGCTCGCATATAGATTCGTATAAAGGGTATTGCCCGTTTTGGAATAGATTAGCCCTGGCATGGCAGGAATAAAACGAATCACATTGGTAGGGCAGCAAGAGCAATCGAACCAAGATTGACGGGTACATGCTCCACGGTTAAATTTGTAAACCCCATCCGATTCCAAGGCATTGGGATAAAAAAACTCTTGCCCATCCAGTGACAATCCAGAGATCAACCCGTTGTACAATGTCCTTTCAATAACATCAAAGTATTTTACATCCCCCGTGAGGTTATGTAACCTATGGTTCCAATATACACTACCAATAGCTGCACATGTTTCACTATACGCCGTTAAGTTTGGGAGTTCATAATTGTCTCCAAATTGTTCGCCATCATGTTCTGCTCCAATTCCACCTGTGATATACATTTTTTTGTTTACCATATTAGTCCAAAGGATTTCTACGGCTTTTAGGTATGCTGTATCTTTCTCAATGGCTGCGATGTCGGTCATACCCGCGTACATGTACACAGCCCTAACAGCATGTCCCACTACCTCTTTCTGCTCAACAACTGGCACATGGTCTTGAGAATACCATCCAAAAAGCTCATGATTGTCGGGATTTCCCCTGTTGTCCAAAAAGTATTTGGAAAGTTTTAGATAATCCTCTTTCCCGGTAATCCGATACAGTTTGATGAGCCCTGTTTCGATAATCTGGTGCCCAGGGACAGCAGCAATTTTTCCTTTGCCATCACCAAAAGTCTCTACCATTAAGTCTGCATTTTTGATAGCAATATCCAAGAAATTTCTTTTTCCCGTTGCCTTGTAATGAACGGCCGCAGCTTCGTATAAATGGCCTGCATTGTAAAGTTCATGGCTCATAAAAAGACCGTCCCAACGCTTTCCTTCTTTTACCTCCACCCACGGTGCAGGGGGCTTTCCTGGGTTGATAGTCCTCCAAGTTGTCAAATAACCATCTGCTTCCTGTCCCACTTTAATAATCGATATCAAAGAATCCACCAAAGTTTCCAGTTTTGGGTTTGGAGCACTGATTAGGGAATTGGAGGCTCCCTCGATAATTTTATAGACATCGGTATCATCAAAAGGCATGGCACCTTTTACCTCCCCTTCCATTTCTCCCCCTGCAATCAGAAAATTGTCAAAACGACCTTCTTCTTGGCATTTGGCCAAAGCATATTCTATCGTTTTTTCCTGGACTCGCTGTATGATAGGCAACCAAAACTCATCCTTCAGCTTTATATTCTGTATGTTCACAGACTCAATGGGATAGTCCGGTGACTCACCAGCCATGTTTTCATTACTTGCCTGATTTTTGGAATCTTCCTTGCAGGATATGGTCAACAAAAGAAGACCTGCCAGCGTAAATAATTTTTTTTTCATGTTCTCTTAACTTCCTTGTAAGACTATAAGTGAATGTGCGGGGATGGCGATAGAAATTTTCCCTTTTTTCAATTTGGTATCTTTAAATTCTTTAGGAGTCACCTTTTCGGGATTGTCAAAGGAATTATGATCTTGAAGCTTTTCCGATGTCAAAATATTCCCTTCAATCTTTTTGATATCCAATGTGGAAATGTCCACCTCTACCTCAACATCCTTTTCTGGGTCAATGTTGACCAAAGAAATATGGACCTTCCCTGCTTTATCCTTTGACGCAGATACGGATACTACCGGAAGTCCTCTATACTCCATATTATCTTCGATTTTGGTTGGCAACAGTTTTGCATCATGGTGCACTTTGTACATGTGCATGACATGGTAGGTAGGCGTTTTGATCATTTTCTCTTCATCGGTGAGTATCACTGCCTGTAGCACATTGACCATTTGCGCCAAGTTGGCCATTTTGACCCTTCGGGCATGATTGTTAAATGTATTGAGCACTGTACCTGCAATCATTACATCACGGATGGTATTCTGTTGGAAAAGCACCCCGTTTGCCACTTCTGGTTCGGCATCGTACCACCCTCCCCATTCGTCGACAAAAAGGTCTACCTTACCTTCAGGGTCGTACTTATCCATGATTTCGATATGCTTGGCCACATATTCTTCCATGTTAAGCGCCTGTTCCATCGTTTTAAAATATATCTCTTCATCAAAGTTGATAGATGGGCCTTTATCGTTCCAATCGAACACAGCATAATCGTGCAGCGCTACGGCCTCCATCAGTTCGTGAGGAACATTTTTCATCAAGGTTTCGGTCCAATGGTAATCATCTTCCGATGCTCCAGAGGCAATCCTATATACCTCGGTCTCCCCGGACCAACCTGGCATAAAGGTGGCATACTGACGATAGATATCTGCATAGTACTCTGCGGTCATGTTTCCGCCACAACCCCATGTTTCGTTACCCACACCCCAATATTTGACCTTCCAAGGTTCTTCCCTTCCATTTTCACGGCGCCAATCGGCCATTGGGCTTATACCGTCATGATTGGTATACTGCACCCAGTCAATCAACTCCTGCACGGTTCCACTACCCACGTTCGCTGAGAGATAGGGCTCTGCTTCGAGCACTTCGCAAAGATTTAAAAAGTTATGGGTCCCAAAACTATTATCCTCTGTGGTCCCGCCCCACCAACGGTTTACAATGGTTGGTCGATTTTCTTTGGGACCTACACCGTCCTTCCAGTGATAGGTGTCAGCAAAACAGCCTCCCGGCCATCTTAAATTGGGTATATCAAGCTCCTTTAAGGCTGCTATGATATCATTTCGAACTCCCTCGGTATTGGGAATGATTTTGTTTTCTTCCCCAACATATAGTCCTTCATAAATACAACGCCCAAGATGTTCTGCAAAATGGCCATAAATATGTTTACTGACTATGGGTGCTTCCGCATCTTCCTGAACACTGATCTTAATTGGGTCTTGTGCATTGGAAAAAGTAATTAAAAACAAGGCGGCCGTAATGGTGGTGTACCTTAAAATTTTCATGTGCATTTGGTTTGATTTGTTTTAGTTTCATGTCAAAAACAACAAAATTCTCACCTAATGTGCTTTCTAAAAAAAAGCAAATTAGAGGGGTATTTTTTTACAAGTGTTGTATTTACATTTTTAAAATAACGAAAGTTTTTTGGTTAAAACAAGAAAAATGATGTTTCAATCGAAAAAAGTTCCCAAAAGATCAGTATTCAGAAATGTTTATATTTTAGCAATCGGAATTTATACGTGAAGAAATGTTTGAAGAAAACTTGGAGGCGCCAGAAAACCTGAACATGCATCTCAATTATTATCAAAAAGAAGATCAGGTTTTACTAGCAGTCGATTGTATCATCTTTGGGTTTGACAAAGAAAACCTGAAAATTTTACTGATCAAAAGAAATTTTGAACCGGAAAAGGGCAAATGGTCTTTGATCGGGGGATTCCTCAAAAAAAATGAAAACCTTGATGAGGCGGCTGTGAGAGTTTTGGAAACCTTAACCGGTTTGAACGACATTTATCTTGAACAAATACATACATATAGCAAGATTGATAGAGATCCCGGTCAGCGAACTATTTCTGTTGCCTATTTTGCCCTAATTGATGTGGATAGCCATCGCTTTGACGGAATCCAAATAGATGCCGCGCATTGGTTTGATATAAAGGAAGCTCCAAACTTGATTTTTGACCACAACGAAATGATTCAGAAGGCCAAGGCCCGGTTAAAAAGACGCGCTTTGAGCAAACCTATCGGTTTTGAACTACTTCCTGAGAAATTCACCATGCGACAGCTACAAAACCTGTACGAATCCATTTTGGACAAGAAGTTGGACAAGCGAAACTTTATCAACAAGATAAATTCTTTGGATGTGCTTATAAAACTGGACGAAAAAGATATGAGCGTTTCCCGAAAGGGCGCTTACCTTTATGTTTTTGATAAGGACAAATATGAGAAAAAAGTGGAGGAAGACGGATTTATCTTTAAAATCTGATTCTCCACAGCTATTAGTTTTTACTTTCAGAAGGTTTTGTTTTTTCCATTAACCTTTGAATATCCATTTCGTTCAAAGCATAATCGTACATCTGCAAAGACGCCATATAACCCGAAAAGTTCTCGCCTATATCCGAAGCTCCTATCCGTATTTTGGCATTTTCAATTTGTGAGGCCAATACCATTATCTGGGAATTGTCCAGTTTTCCGTTGACATACATTTTTTCAACTACCCCATCAAAAGTCAGCACGATATGATGCCATTGGTTAGCTGGGGGAAGGTTATTGAACTTCATATCAAAATGGGTATCCAAATGTGCCACAGCCCCATAATTGCCACTGTTGTAATGCAGTGCATTATAGGAGTTTGCCAAATTGAACTTAAAACGGTCGCACCATGACAACAAGCACTCGCCTTCAGCTGATATTTCTGGGTTTTTCACCCATGTGGCCACCGTAAATGCTCCATTCCATTGCAAACTTTTTGGAACGGGTTGGTCGAGCACCAGTGCTCCTTTTTTAAAATCAAATACAGCAACACCGTTTTTTTGGTATATTGACACTTCCCCCTTTTTCTCAAAAATTCCACCAATACTTCCTTTGTTGACCAAGTTATCCGAGTTGTTTTTGGCAAGGACTTCTTGAGCATTGATACTTACAATTTTCTGATGGGAACTTTTCGTCCCAGGACCTTGTTTCGAAGATATACCCTCAATATCCAAAGGCACATCGAAAAGGGAGCCAAATACTTTAATGTTCCAAACTGCTGCCAATAAACCCGTTTTTTCAATATCCAGAACTTTGAGTTTGATATATTGGGCAGTCACATCGGAATCATCAATCATTGGGCTGCCTGCAATCCTGTTCTTCGAACGGTCTGCAAAAACCTCCCAATTCTTTCCGTTCAAGGAATATTCCAATTTGTATTGGTAATAATATCCAGCGAATTCAAACTGTGTCATTATTCTTTTTACATGGGTAGGCTTACCCAAATCGATGGTCAGGCTTTGTGGAAAAGAATTATCTCCTGCTTTCCACATGGTCGCATTGTAACCATCCGTGGCAAATGATGGTCGGTATGCATAATCGTATTTATGTGACTCCAATTGATAAAATGAAGATGCGGACACCTTGGCATTCAATGCTAAATTGGGCGGAACATTCGATTTTATTGATTTTCCCGGCCTTTTACTTCCAGGCACTACTTGTTGTATGGTGGAGTCATTTTCAAAAACAAGTTCATCCACACTTACTTGGCGGGACAAACCGCCTCTTGTCATTGGATAATCGTGTTTGTGATAAACAATATAGTAACTCCCGTCCTCCTCCAAAACAGAATGATGCCCTGGGCCGTGTACCGTTTCATTATCATTGGAACTAAGTATGGGATTGTTTGCTCCCGGTGTAAATGGTCCATAGGGACTATCAGAATAGGAATACCTTACATTGTAGGTTTCATCATGACAGGAGCCTCCAGAGTACATCAAAATGTATTTGTCCCCTTTCTTCATCAGGTAAGCAGCTTCAAAAGGTTCAGGGGTCTGTTCCAAGGGTATGTTCTTCGGGTTTTTGATTTTTGACATACTTTCACTATCCAACTCTCCCACGGCATAGCCTCCGTTATAATGTACCCACGTGCCCCAATACGCATAGATTTTACCATCATCGTCGGTAAAAAACTGTGCATCCAATGATGGAAATCCTTCCTTGGGATAATTGTGGGCAATCACTGGAGTATCATCTTCGTTCAATTTTTCCCAAGGACCTACTGGGGAACTGGATACATATCCATAAATATTGCAGCCTGCTTGGCAATTACCAAAATACAGGTAATATCTGCCATCACTCCCTTCAATAATGTCTGGTGCCCAAAAATTTCTAAGGTTGACGGATTCCAATGAGGGAACTTCCATAGTATGGTTGTACCAATGCTCAAAATCTTTGCTGTACCATACCGTAGGTACTCCTGAGGCCAACATTTCATTGTCGGTGGTAGCATAGATATAGTATGTATCACCAAACTTTTTGATTGTTGGGTCTGCAAAATAACCGGGAAGAATAGGATCCACCTTCCCAAAAGGAAATTGACCTTTCTTTCTTTGACCAAAGACATTGCCCAAGACCATAACAAAAAGCAATATGTACAATACCCTATTCTTCACAATTGGAAACAATCATCCTTTTGGACTTATAGTTTGACTTCTGCTTCTTTCTTTCCCAATTCAACTTGATAGGCTCCTCTGACTTTTTTATACGGCAAATCAACATCCATGCCCTCCACACGCAAATAGGCATAAGGAACATGTGTACTTTTGCTATCCAAGGTCAGGGTTACATCCCCAGTTTTGCTGTTGTAGACCACTTTTTTAAACGAACCTGCATCCAAGGTTAGCCAAAGCTTCTCAGGCGCTATGAACACTCTAGACCTTGAAGCCGTGGTCGGTTCAAATTCCACAACAGCTCCTTTTTGGGATACATTCCCCCCAAATGCCAACCATCCCATATCCTCATCTTTGGTAAGGTAGGATGATGTATTTACAGCGTAGCCATAAAACCCGGAGCCATAATCACCGGAAATACCGTCGATTTTTAAAGTTGAAGGATATGAATGGAATGCGGCCGGTCCGAAACCATCTTGTGTAATATTTGAAATTCCTCCCAACAGTCCACCATAACCTACTTTCAACAGATACAAATCTTCCGGTGTTTTACGGTAATGATTCAAAACAGGGATAGCATTCAATGAAGACCCATAGTGATGGATTTGGCGTTCTACACGTGAAGTTTCACCTGCTTTTCCACCGTACAAAAAGTCCCAATATCTTCTGGCGTTACCATTGTAGCCCCAATGAGGCATTGTTGGCATATAGGCCAAAATGGCACTAAGTGTAACATAGGCCTTTCGGTCATATCCAAAATAACTGGACCACATATACACTTCCTCTTGTCCAGTGGAATCCCATGGCATTTCGCTGCCAAAAGGGTAATCCAATGCTCGCCAATGGTCTGCTCGCTCTTTCATTCTTGCTTCCAAATCCGAGGCCATTTCGGTTAGCCCTTCGTGTTTCAGGTCTTCCAAAATAAATAAGAACACCGAACCCTCCATTTGTCCGAACTGGGCATAATACGGTGCCTGTTCCACCATGGCTACGCTGGTGTGATAGGCATTTTGCAAATACCAATCCCAAGACCTGTTATCCACCAAACCTTTGTAGTAACGAGACAAGCGGTACATTACCCAATATGCGGCCGCTACATGGGGATAGTTGTAGGACCTTCCGGGGTCGTTCGCATGCTTGTGGTCCCATGCCGCCCAAGTATCGTAATTGATTTTATCGCTATACGTGCCTTTGGGCAAAGAGTCGGGTTCGTAATAAAACAAACTCTTTTTGACTCCGTGCTTTTTAGGGCCTTCATTATACTGGATTCCTCCCCACAGTGTTTCATCCACAAAACCTTGCAACTTCTGGATTTCCTCCTTGTCGGGTTGAACCAATTGCTTCATAACAGCTGCCAACCAACTACCTGCTCCACCTTCATCACTCAATCCACTTATCCAAACCCTACCATCTTGAACTACCTTTTCCTTTTTCTCGTAATCATAGCTTATTGGTGATGGATTTCGTCCGAATGGGTCATTGGGGTCGTCGAACCATTGTTCCGTAGTTAGAAAATTTCCAAAATCTTCAATGACCTCTGTCTCCGGTTTAATGATTTTATAGTTGATGGTCTGTTCCGTACCATCAGTATAAGTAATGGTAAGTCTGGCCCTCCCCCACTTTTTTCCTTGGACATGGTATTTTTTCTTTCCCAAGGCAGTAGTGCCATTTTCTTTAATTTCCAATGCTCCGCTAGGTTCAACCGTTATGGAAGCAACTCTTTGGTTATAATCGATGAACAATTGCCCTTCAACATCTTGCGGCAATACGTAACCTGGAACGCCGACCGCAACAGGGTGTTTTTCCTTGACAAGTGTCTCTTGTATATTCTTGATTCCTTCGGTAAGTACAAATTTTAAGGCAAAGTTTTTGGTTTCGTTTGGTTGAAGAACAAGCGAAGTTGGTTCGTTCCATTGCTCCACTCCTTTCCATTCGTTTTCGGAATATGCTTTGCTATATGCCATCCACTCGTGAAACCCTTCAAAGACGATGCTTTTGGGAGTGGGATCGTCCAATAATGGTCGATAAGCCTCAAAAGGCATATTCTCTTTGGGCAGCACCAATAGGGCCGGACCTCTCCCGCTCAGCCTTTTTACCTCAAGGTACCCCGCATCTTTACCAATATAGGGGTCAAAAAATACATTTTGGGCGTGGGTTTCCACCAAAGACTTCCCTTCAAGAATATTGTTAAACACCATGGGAACCCCCAATGCTCCTATTTCCAATGGTTTGTCTTGTTTATTGGTAATTTCAAAACGCATGACCAATTGGTCATTGTCCAATTCGTAGTACCTTTTGATGGTAACTGGTATATCAGTTGGCAAGGTATTGGCCAAGTCGGCAGCTGCCAAAACATTTCCGCTGGTTTCCAATGGCTCTACTTTTGCTCTAGTGATGGCCGTGGAATAGCTTTTCCAAATTCCGTTTGTCTCTTTTATACGTAGGTTGATGTCTCCCAAGTGATAAAGACTGTCCTTGTCCCTTATTTCCAAGCGGTCGCCGGGAGTAAAGTCAAAATAAGGGTCGCTATTGGGGCTCAATGCGGCAATAGTTTGTGAAGCCCTAACCAATTTTAACTTAAAGTCAGGAGTTTCAAATTTTTGATAGACATCGGCTACACCCAAAGTTGATTCCCTTTTCTCCACCCTACTCCAATAGGTATTCTGCGCCATTGTAGTTGAAAAAGAGGCCATGCAAAATGCCGAGACCACCCAATACTTTATCTGCTTCATTATAGTGATAGTTTGGTTTAAGGGAGCCGTGATCACATCAAAACTCCCTTGCTTATAGAAATATGTTGTGATTATCTATTTGAAGGCTGTGGAAAATTTCCACTTTGTTTTATAATTTTTGTTCAAGGGAAGATCTTGCAACAGAGCACGCAATACCTCAACCGGCATTCTACCTTCTTTCATCACCTGATTGTGGAACTGCTTCTCCGTCCATCCTTTGTCCAACATTTCATTTCTTAGAGCGTAGAACTGAAGACCTCCCATCATGTATGCCAGTTGGTACAATGGGGGATAATTGGTGGTAAACGAACGTCTCACCTCTGCTTCCGCATTGGCATATTCGTGACCCACTTCATCAACCAAAAGGTCTATGCACTCTTGTGGGGTCATTTCTCCTAAATGGAACTTGAGAGAGAAAATAATCCGAGCGCATCTATGGATTCTCCAAAATAACATGCCTAGTTTTTGCTCTGGGGTCTGGGGAAAATCCTTGTTCCAAAGAATAATTTCCCAGTAGAGGGCCCACCCTTCAGTCCAAAAAGGTGTGGAAAAAGGTCTTCTGTAACTTTTGTTCCTGCTCGTCATAAAATACTGTAGATTATGGCCTGGAAGCAATTCGTGCTGGACGGTGGGAAATGAAAAATTGGGATTGTTCCCCCGCATGCTCATCAATTTGTCATCGTGATCCATTTCCATGGTCGGGTATGAGATGATGATATCCCTTCCCCCTAAAAAGAACGGACTGACCTTTTGTCTTTCTGGGCTCATCATTTTCATGCCCCAGGTTTCCTTGGCAAGTTCTGGCAATGTAATCAAATCCCTTTCCTCTATAAAATCCACAGAGTGGGAGTACAGATCCATAATGGCCTGTGGCTGCTCTCCTGCAGGAACGTAGGTATTCTTTACATGCTCCAATGCCTTTTTCCAATCATCGCCATATCCCAATTCCCGAGACGCTTTAATCATTTCATTTTTGCACCATTCAAATTGTGCTTCCGCTGTTTTAATTAGTTCATCGGGTGTGTAAGGAATAAATTCCAAGGCAAGGCTCTCCTTGAGTGCTTCTTCTCCTATAGGCTTTCCAATGATGCCGCTTCCATCATCCTTAACGCTTCCTTCCAAATAATTTTCCTTTAGGAACTCGGCGTAAGCAGTCAACTTTTCATTTAATTTGTTATAAGGTTTTTCTACCCACCACGTGAAATCAGGGTCATATCCGTAGTAAAAATTATAAGCCTCTTCCAATCCCTTTTGGAACGAAACGATAAGTTGGGAAGCTTTATCAGCAGTTTGCCAATCCTTAAATGGCTTGGCTTTCCATGACTCCATTTCAGAATCAACGGATTGCGAGGCATCTTGAAATATTTGTGCCAACTCTTTTGATTCGGGCTTTTTGCCTCTTCTACGATTTTTTATGAACGGAAAAATATCTTTTGCAAAAGAGCTTACTTCGGAAACTTCCTTAAATGCATCATATTCCTGATTTAAAAAATACTCTCCTTTATTCACCAAGTTCTTCAACAGTACGTAATCTACTTTTCCTTGTTGTGACAGAGCGTTGAAATCAACAGCAGACAACTTTTTGTTCCAGTCATTATAAAATGTGGAAAACCGCTGATAGTACTCTTCGGACTCTTGAACGATATAAGTCCGGTTCAAGGCCCAGTTATCCGCTTCAAATTCGGTAACGATATCAGCCATTTTGCTGTTCTGCGCGAAAGTGCACGAACTGACCAACGCTACAGCTATGATTCCTATTCTTTTTAAATCCATTTTGTTCGAGTTTAGTTTCTTACTTTATCCTCCTAAAGGTAATGATTGGTTTTTCTAAATTTTGATGGCTTCCCCTATTATTCCAATGTAACATCCATATACACCGAATGGCGGCCGTATGTTTCATAGAATGGTTTAAAAACAACTCCATCAATGGTAAATTCCAATGTTTTTGGGTTTCCTTCAATAGTACTGCCTATATTCTTGGCATTCAATGTTATCTTTCTCCAATCGTTTCGTGGTTCGGGTTCTTGGGCCACCAAAAGTACCGGTCCATAAAAAAGGCTTGCAATGTTTTGTTGGTCCATTACTGGGTCCAAATGGAATTGAAATGGCATTTGAACATCAATGACATCACCATTGTTCCATTTACGGTTCAGGGTCATGTAGGAACCGGGTTCTGCTTTTATCTTCTGCTCTTTACCATTCACTTTTACATAAAATCCTTTGGTCGCCCACTGTGGAACACGTATGTTCAAATCAAATTTTCCTTCGCCTTTAATTATTAACTGGGTGTTATCCGCTTTAGGAAAATCCGTTTTTTGCTCTATGGCAATATTCTTCTCTGTCCACTCCAAGGTTGAAGGCACAAAAAGATTTACATATAGTGCGCTGTTGTCCTTGTTCTTAAAATAAATGGAGTTTTGAAGCTTGGTGCTACTTTCCAAGGCCGTACCATTACAACAGGTAAATCCTGTCATATCCGCGTTTCCAAATCTTTTGACGGAACCTGGTCTTAATGGCACATGATAGGTATTTGCAGGGCTATCCTCAGCTACCGATGCCAAAATATGGTTGTATAGTCCACGCTCATAATAATCCATCAACTCTGTTCGCTGGTCGAACAAGAATAAGTTCTTAGTCAGCTTTAGCATATTGTAGGTGGCACAGGTTTCATTCTGTCCTCCTGCAGAAAAACCATTTTCGTACAAGGTAGCAGGCTGGCCGATGAAACATTCCGCATTTGTGGGATTCCTTGCTCCGGCCACGCCCCCAATGCTATACATATAATCATGCTTTGCCTTGTACCAAAAGTTTTCGGCTACGCGGTAGTATTCCGGAGATTCGGAATCGCGATAGATTTCAAGCGCCCCCATGATCTGTGGTATATGCTGGTTGGCATGCAACCCTCGGAAGGAATCGACATTTTTGGCCAATCCGTGGGAATGCTCCGCATCTCCAAAAAACATTTTGATGTTATCAAACAGTTGTGCGACCTTAAGGTATCTCGGTTCATCGGTAATCCTATCCAATCGGGCCATTGCTTCGTTCATCCCACCGAATTCCCCGGCAATATAGCTGTTCCACATACTGATCAATGTATCGGTGGGCAATAGGCTCAAACGGGCATACACCCAATCTCCCATTCCCTTGGCCACTTCCAAAGCTTTCTTGTTTCCACTGACCTCATAGATATCCATTAAACCTGCCAATATTTTATGCAGGGTGTAATATGGAGCCCAAACTTGAGTTGGCTGCGTACCGTAGGATGCACCGTTTTCCAGCATAATGAACTGGTCCGGCGGATAGGCACTTATAAATCCTTTTCCCCAGTTCCAATAATCGGTTCGAATACCATTTTCGCTCAAATCCGAATCGTAAGTGGATTTTCCTGGGCCGTGGGGAACTTTAGTCGGGTCCGATTCATGCTCTACACCAACCTTGGTAGGCTTACCGGACATTTGAGACAGTTTGTAGAGCACTTCTACCATATAATCCATTTTATTGGCAAAATTGGCCTGCAGTTCCTCATCGTAACCAGTACTTGCATACGCCTGGGCGATGGCTGTTAAATAATGGCCCGTGGCGTGACCTCTTAACTTTGTTTCTTGGCTATCCCACACGCCCAATGGTTCAGCTCCTTCCGGCTGTTCTTGTCCAAAGGCATTCCGGAACATGTACAAAAATGAGTCCGGGTTGGTCGCTGCCAATGTGTTGATGAACTTATCCCTATTTTCTATAAACTTTGTTTGTTGACCATCAGTATCCGAATCCAATCTTACTTGATTCAATCCAAACACTTCCAGTTTCATGTCAGGCGTTTTCAAATCCTGTTTAGCCTTTACCGTAATTTTTGCCTTGGGCTTAAAATCCGTGCCTGGAACCCTGCCGGTGACCACATAACTTCCCGTTTTGGTCACCTCGCTGTTATCTATCGGTGAAGGCCATAGAACCCTGACTTCTGGCCCTTTGACTCCATCACGATATGTTCCCTTGACATGTCGTGGCAATCTGGGCAAGAAGCCTAGTTCCGTTTCAACCTCAACATCGGACACTCCGGTCAGGAACTCATTGTATAATTGAGGAGTATCGGAAGAAAATTTTGGCAGATTGTCTTCGGGTTTTTCCCTTTTTACTACAGCATCACCACCTTTAAGAGCAATATATCGAATCCTTGAAACCTGCTTTTCGCTCAAAGGAATCCTATACAACCTAAAGTCATAAATCTTTGCTTTGAGATAAGGATTTCCCGACACAATCGGTTTTCCTAAATAGAGTAAATTCTCATGAGTGAACAAATCCTCCAATTCTATTTCCACATTTTCAGTCTTTCCGGCTTCTTGTCCATTGACAAAAATACTCATGGACTTTGATGGAATGTCAAAGACCAAGGCTACATGAAACCATTGGTCCGTTTCAATTTCCACATCTGTGGAAAGCACCTCATGTCTTGATTTGCCATCCAACATGACCTGAGCTTGGAATCCTTCTTGTTCTTTGGTTCCGAATGGAGCGACAAAAAAATGTGTTCTATCATCTTTTCCAAAATCAAAAAGTAGCTGTCCCGGTTCCTTCGACTGAAAATTAACCCAAGTTGCAATGCTGATGGATTCCTCGTTTTGCACAGATTCCCCCGGAATGGAAATATAGGATTTACCGTCACCTGGGAGTGAAAGTACTTTTTTAAATTGCTCATCATCTTTAAAATCCATTTCGCCGTAAGCCCTTGCATGCAAATTATTCCTGGACCAATCTTTGGCATCTCCATCAAAAATATATCTGGCAATCATTCCGGTCTCCCCAATTCCATCCAAAATCTGGTTACCACTCTGCGCGTGCACCAAACTCATTTGGGCAGTGAATAGAAAAAATACTGCACCGACAAAAAACTTACTTAATCTCATAATTACTCCTTTACTCCTATAATTTTACTAACCTATAGTTCAACGTTGTTTTTCTAATTGTAGATTTCCTCCCATGAGGGCGGGTCGACATCCATCAAATGTTTTACAAAAAAGTCCTTGCGCTTCCTTTCACCAAATTCCCCGCCGGAGGAATGTCCCATGCCGGGTATGGTGACCAACTCAAAATCTTTATTGGCTTTGATCAATGCATTGGCGAATTGCATAGTACTGGCGGGATCTACGTTATCATCCACTTCTCCCAGTATCAACATTAAATCACCACCCATTTGACCTGCGTTTTCCACATTGGAACAGGCCTCATAATGTGGCCCTATAGGATAGCCCATAAACTGCTCGTTCCACCAAATCTTATCCATTCTATTGTCGTGGCACCCGCAGGAAGATACGGCTACATCATAAAAATCAGAATTGAACACCAATGCTGCAGCTGCGTTTTGCCCACCTGCCGAAGTCCCGAAAATGCCCACGTTTTCAGCATCCATATACGGATATTTTTTAGCGGCTTCGCGAATCCAAATTTTTCTATCGGGAAAACCGCCATCTTTGAGGTTCTTCCAGCATACATCGTGAAAGGCTTTTGAGCGGTTGGAAGTCCCCATACCATCTATCTGTACCACAATGAATCCCAGTTCCGCTAAAGATGACATGGACCAGTAGTACGACCTAAAATCCTTGGGAACAAACGAACTGTGTGGCCCTGCATAAATATATTCTATTACAGGGTATGTTTTGTTGGGGTCAAAAGAAGTCGGTCTTATGATGACTCCCCATATATCGGTAACACCATCCCTGCCTTTGGACGTAAAAACCTCGGGGGCTATCCACCCCTCCTGCAATAATGCGGAATGGTCGGCCTTTTGCAATTGCATTAAGGTCTTGGCATTTTTTGAAGATTTTAAAAGTGTTACAGGCGGGGCATCCACCCTAGAGTACTGATCTACATAATATTCATAGTCTTCCGAGAAAGTAAGCTGATGGTTCCCGTTTTCTTTGGTGAATCGGGTCAAGTTCCTACCATCAAAACCTATTTTAAAGTAATGAAGGAAGTATGGGTCCTGCCCTTTATCCATCCCACTGGCCGTAAAGTACACCTCTCTATTCTCTTCATCCACATGAATGACATTTCGCACTACCCATTCTCCTTTGGTAAGCTGTTTTTTTACTTTTCCCGTTTCTCCATCATACAAATAAATATGGTTCCACCCATCCCTTTCCGATGTCCATATAATCTCCTTACCATCCTCAACATCGTACCTGTACTTTTTGCTGCTGTAGTCGATAAAGGTTTTGCTGACCTCATTTACCAGCACTTTTACCGCTCCAGTATTTGCATCAACCGCTATTACTTTGTAAGCTTGGTGACCTCGTTGATTATATTCAAAGGTAAAGGCACTGCTATCTTCTCTCCATTCTATATTATTCAACCCAAATTGATGGCTAAACTCATCGGTAGGAACTTGGATATGTTTCTTTTTCCCAACCAAAAACAATTGTGGGCTTTTGAACGGGAGCTCATCTCCTGGCTTTAAATAATCCCTGGATTGCAATTTGGGCTGAAACTGGTCCCCTGGACTGGATTCCACAAAATATATTTTACGTTCATCTCCTGGACGCACCTTGTATGCCATGATTTTTTCCCCATCCGGTGCCCATTTTATGTAGGTGGAATAGAAAAAACCCGGAGCGCCATCATAGCTCAACCGGGTTTCTTCATCTGTCGAGGTATTTTTGATATAAAGGTTGTGATTCTTGATATATGCCAACATAGTGGAATCGGGGGACATCACAGGTGGATTATTGGTCTCATCGAACCTGCTGCCCCAATAGCCCCAATCTCTTTTTGGGTCTTCAGTTTTTGACTCTACAATTGTTAATTCCTGCTGATTGGGATTAAAGGAAACTATCTTTTCATCAAAAGTAAATTTCAACGCTGCCATATCGGCATCAAATTCCAATTCGCTGATGTCTATGTGATTGGCATCTATATCTTTCTCAAATTTTTCGGACAACAATTTGGCCAATACAGCATGGTCAAAACATTTTTCTTGGGTTTTCTCCGAGGGATTTACCCATAAGTATTCTTTTCCTTCCGGGGTATTGTTTACATACCATAGTAGGTTATTTTCCTGCCAATGAAAATTTTTAGGCGAGTTTGTGACCTTGTCCCGAAACAATGAATCCAGCGAAATCGCCTTTTTATATTCCGCTAAAGTTCCTTGGGCTAATGATGTACCGAAGTTTATAAGTATAAAAAATACACTTATTTTTTTGACAAAAGATTCCATAGTTTAAATAAGTCTAAAACTATAGATAATCTCCGGTTATACATCGATTCAAATTACCAGATACTTATACTATATTACCCTTAACGCCTTCACTACTGCGCAAAAAAGCGATTAATTGACTAAGAACCCCTAAAATGCAAAAGAAAACCTGCGGGAAGAAAACAATTTTAATGAAACCTTTCCGGTGAGAGCGGGGCGATATCCATCAACGTTTTTGAGCCATTCACTTCTTGCGACACCAGCTTTCCTGTTATTGGTCCCAAGCTCCACCCCATCATAGCATGGCCCGAAGCTATGGTCAGGTTATTATATTTTGCCGTTTTGCCAATAAACGGCAATCCATCCGGTGATACCGGCCTGAGTCCAGAGGTGGCGCAATCTTGTTCTTCAGGAAGTATGGTAAAATCTCTATAGTGTGTCTTAACAGCATTGGCCAAAGCCGCTACACGTTCTTTTTGAATGGTGTCGTTATTGCCGGAAAACTCCATCGTACCCGCAAATCGGGTAAAGCCATTCATTGGGGTAATCGCCATTCTAGCATCCACCAAAATAGTGGGTAAGGTTATTCCCGTTGGTCTCCTAACATCCACACTGTAGCCTTTTCCACCTTGGATAGGAACTTTAAGCCCCATTGTTTTCGCTAGTTTTGATGTCCAGCTCCCACTGGCCAATACGAACTCATCAGCCTCATAATTGCTATCCTGAGTCCTCAATGAGACTATTTGCTTCCCCATTACGTTAACGTTTTCAACCTTTTGACCCAACTTAAAATCTACTCCATGTTCCTGTAGCCAAGTTTTTAGTTCCTCCATAAAATGATTGGGAGTCATATGGGCATCACACTTGTAATGAACGGCTCCCCTTACTTGGTCGGATAGTACAGGTTGTACTTTTTTTAAATCTTCTTGCGACAATATGGAAACCTCCAAACCTTCTTTTATGGCTTTTTTGGCCACTTCATGCTCCTCCTTTTCAGATTTCTCGGTACAATACGCCATCAAGACCCCTTTTCTTTCGTAATGAAAGTCGAAATCGTGAAAAGCCAATAATTCTTCATAAAGTGCCCTACTTTTTAAATTGAGTTCTTTGAGCACGGGCAATGCTTTTTCAACATTGGAAACTGTTGCAGACTTTTTAAATAATAGTGCCCATTTGAAGAAATCCATATCCCATCTGGGCTTCATATAAAATGGGCTGGAACTATTGAGCATCCATTTAAGACCTTGGGTAATTATTCCCGGAGCGGCCAAAGGAACAAAATGACTTGGTGTAATATATCCTGCATTGATATAAGATGTTCCGCCATCCATATTGGTTTGGTCCAAAACGGTAACTTTATGCCCATCTTTCACCAAATAATATGCACTACAAAGCCCGGAGATCCCTCCCCCTACAACTATTACTTTCTTCATTCTGAAAATTGATTTACAGTACTTGGAACCCATGTGCGTATGGGTCATCATCATCAATAATGATATTATTATAGCCTGTTACCTGTGCCCACCCCTGTATACTTGGCACAATGGCTTTTTTACCCGCCAAGGTGGTCTCCTGCTCTATCCTTCCGATAAACTTGCTCCCAATAAAACTTTCATGAATAAAGTTCTCGTTCGCGCCCAACTTTCCTTTGGTATATAATTGTGCCATACGAGCCGAGGTTCCCGTACCGCAGGGAGAGCGATCTATGGCCTTATCCCCGTAAAAAACTGCATTTCTTCCCGAAGATGTCGGGTCCAAAGGGTCTCCGGTCCAAAGCATATGGCTCACATCCCTGATAGTAGGATCTTCCGGATGCACAAACATGTCAGGATACTTTTCATTGATACGCTTTCGTACCACTTGGGAATAATGTATGATTTGGCCAGCGGTAAAATTATGTACGCCTTTAAAGTTTTCTTGGGGATCAACGATTGCATAGTAATTTCCACCGTAGGACACGTCAAAGGTTATCTGGCCTAGTTCCGGACACTCCACGGTCAAATTTTCAGCGGCCAAATAGGATTTTACATTGACCAATTTTACCCAATCCACTTTTTTGCCCGTTTGGCGGTACTCAATTTCCACCAATCCTGCTGGGGCTTCCATCTTAATTTTTCCCTGTATTTTGGGAACAATCAATCCCTCCTCTATTGCTACGGTAATGGTACCGATGGTTCCATGTCCGCACATGGGCAGACAACCAGAGGTTTCAATAAAAAGTATTGCAAAATCATTATTCGGATTATGCGGCGGAAGCAAAATGCTCCCGCTCATCATATCGTGCCCACGTGGCTCGAACATCAATCCTTTTCTGATCCAGTCAAAATCCTTGAGAAAATGCTGTCTTTTTTCACTCATGTTTGCCCCGATCAAGTTGGGACCTCCACCTGCCACTACGCGTACGGGGTTGCCACAGGTATGTGCATCAACACAAAAAAAAGTTTTTCTTGCCACTAGCGCTCTTTAAAAAACCATCTTAATTTTTATTTTCTATCCCTTGAGATGTTCTGGTAACAACGACTGCGGAAAGGATTGATAGCTAACCGGTCTGACCCATCTATTAATGGCGTGCACACCAACTGCCGTAAACCTAGAATCCGTAGATGCCGGATAGGGTCCTCCGTGCTGCATGGACGGACATACTTCCACTCCTGTAGGAACACCGTTATAAATAATCCTGCCCACTCTATTCTGCAAAGCATCCACCACTTCTATCAAATTGATGGTATCATTCTCTTCCGCGATAAGGGTGCCTGTCAACTGCCCTTCCAATCCTTCGATTATTTGAAGGAGTTCGGTATCATCCTTACATTGTACCACTAACGAAAATGGGCCAAAAACTTCTTGGTGCAATTTTGGATTGGCCAAAAATTCACTACCTGAAACCGTTGCTACCGCTGAAGCTGCATAATTCGGTTCCAAATCAGCATCTACTTTACCTACTACTTCAACCCCAGATTGGGATGTTACATCAGCTTCTTTTTTCTCGTAGCCGCTCTTAATGTTCGGGTGCAGCATGCATTGCGGATCCAACGCAATCGTTTCTTTCGCCAACTCGGCTATGAAACCTTCTGTGTGGTCATTCTTTATGGTCAATAACAGACCTGGGTTGGTACAAAATTGGCCAGTTCCCAACGTGATAGATCCTGCGTAAGTCTTTGCAATCTCTCCTCCTCTTTTGGATATGGCGTCCGGAGTTATGATTACCGGATTGATACTTCCCATCTCTGCAAATACCGGAATAGGCTCTTCTCTTTTTGCAGCGATATCGAACAATGCCCTTCCACCTGTAATACTACCTGTGAAGCCCACTGCTTTGACCTTGGGATGGTTTACCAAATCCACTCCTGCCTGAATCCCTCCGTTGATGCTGGAAAACACTCCTTTGGGCATGCCTGTTTTCTCTACTGCCTTAACAATGGCTGAAGCCACCAATTCGGATGTACCTGCATGCATGGGGTGGGATTTAACGATAACTGGACAACCGGCTGCCAGTGCACTTGCCGTATCACCTCCGGCCGTTGAATAGGCCAATGGGAAGTTACTTGCTCCAAATACAGCCACGGGGCCCAAAGGAATCATTGTTTTTCTCAAGTCCTCCTTGGGCATAGGTTTTCTATCCGGCTCGGCCGCATCAAATGTATTGCTCCTCCAATCCTCGGTTTCCACCAGTTTTGCAAAGGAACGCAATTGGTTCATGGTCCTGCCACGCTCACCAATCGCCCTACCTTCGGGAAGTCCTGATTCCTTGGTATAGGTATCTATCAATTCTTGGTCCAATGCTTGAATCTCATCTGCAATGGCATTTAAAAAAGCAGCCCTTTGCTTACCGGGCACACTTCTATACACTTTAAAGGCATCCCATGCGGCATCTACCGCCTTTTCAATTTCCTCCTTTGTTACTTCTACAAAAGTTGTGGGGTTTTCCTTGTTTAGTTTAGGGTTGATGGTCTTGAACTCAACCTCTCCATTTGCACTAAATTCTCCTGCGATACAGTTTTTACCTGTAATCATACTACACTTTTTAGGTTTTTATATTCTGGGAGCTCTGGTCTGTTTTTCATGGCTTCCTCAATAACCTTGAGCACCCGCTCCCTTTCTTCTCCTTGCAAGGGCAATCTTGGGGCCCTAACATTTTCAGTTCCAATTCCTGTGGCCACTTCGGCCAATTTTATGTTCTGTACCAACTGTGGGCTTATATCCAGTTCCAACAATGGCATAAACCATTTATATATGGACAGGGCCTCGTTTATTTTACCTGCCTTGACGAGTTCGTAAATGGCTACCGTTTCTGCAGGGTAGGCACAAACCAATCCTGCCACCCAACCATCGGCTCCTATCACAAGACTCTCAAGTCCCAAAGTATCAACACCTGTGAATACCTTGAACCTGTCTCCAAAACGGTTTTTTAAACGTATTACATTGGTGATGTCCCGTGTTGATTCCTTTACTGCTTGGATGTTATCACATTCTGACAACTCCTCCATCATATCCAAAGTTACCTCAATTTTATAATCTACCGGATTATTGTAAATCATGATAGGCAAAGATGTACTGTTTGCGATGGCTTTAAAGTACACAACGGTTTCGTGGTCGGTTGCCTTGTAGCGCATTGGAGGTAAAAGCATTAGTCCCTGCGCCCCTACCTTTTCTGCATGCTGGGCAACTTCTATGGCTTCTTTTGTGCTTTGCTCGGCTATATTGATAATCACAGGAACTTTACCATGGACTATCTTTAACGAGGTTTTTATCAAGGTCTCTTTTTCCTCTTTGGTAAGTGTACTTGCCTCACCCAAGGTTCCTCCAAGAATTATCCCGTGTACACCGGCATCCAGTTGTGCGTTAATATTTTTCTCAAACATGGCAAGGTCCAATTCGTCCTCGCTTGTGAATTTTGTGGTTACAGCGGGCATAACCCCTTCCCAATGTATCATAATGCTATATATTTTGATTACAAAAATAGATGACTAAATTTCAAGGATAAGCTTCATTATTAACGAATACTAATACTATTTTAACCCAAATATTGGTTCAGGTCATAATTATGATGATATTCGTATAAAAAGTAGTGAAAGTTCTTCCGTTTAAAATTCCGAAACCCAAAGATGAAGCCTTGGTCTATCAAGTAGACCGGGAACGGGTTTTTTATGACCAACTTCACCAACATGCAGAAATACAAATAAGTTATATTGCCAAAGGTGCAGGGTCCTTAATCGTGGGCGACTCCATTAGTGATTATAAGGAGGGTGATATCTTGGTCATAGGAGGATATGTCCCACATGCTTTTAAGAGCGATGTTTCCTTTTCTCCAACATCGCTTATGTACACTCTTTTTTTTGACATCAATTCTTTTGGAAAGGAGTTTTTCCGTATTACAGACCTTGCATCCACAAAGGAATTCTTCAAAAAATCGGAACTTGGAATGCGGGTCATATCCAATAAAGACATCATTATTGGAGAGTTCAACAAACTAAAGACTCAAAATAAAATAGAGCAAATAGCCTCTCTGTTGGTCATTATAAACCGTATAACACAATCCCAAACAACACCCCTCTCCTCATTTGTTTACCGCAAGTCTTTTTCCGATGATGAGGGCAAGCGCATGAACGATGTTTTTAAATATGCCATGGACCGCTACCACGAACCTATTAGTTTGGATGAAATAGCCGATGTGGCCAATATGAGCAAAAATGCATTTTGTCGGTATTTTAAAAAACGGACGAACAAGACTTTTTTCCAGTTTCTTATTGAGATTCGAATAGAAAATGCCTGTAAACTGATTCTTGGAAGTCCAGAACTGGCTATTTCATTGATTTCCGATCAATGCGGATTTAACAACATTGCCAACTTTAACAGAAAATTCAAGGAATTGAAAGGCTGTTCCCCCACCCAGTTCCGGGCGCAATTTTAAAATCCATATCTATATAAAAAAACGGATGGGAAATCCCATCCGCTTATGCACTAAATAACAAACTCAAAACAATTACAACAATTTGTTTTATCGTTTACACCTTTTCCCTAGTAGCCAGGATTCTGGCTCAGGTTTGTGTTGGTGTTAAGTTCTTCCAGACCTATGGGAAACAAAATAGTGTGTTCTCCTTGTGGAGTATGGTTATACCAATTCTTTGTCTGGTACACACCAAATCGAATCATATCGGATCTTCTTCTTGCCTCTGCAGCGAACTCCCATCCCAATTCATCCAAAAATCGACCGTATGGCACAGCAGATTGGTCTCCTGGTTCGTCTATGGTTCCATCTTCGGCCAACGTTCCATACTCCACCGTGGTATCCCCTTCAAGTTCAGTTCCTGTAACGGTGGCCTCGGCAGGATCTTCAAAAGAACGTAAACGAACCTGCGTTACTATGGTAGCTGCTTCATCGACTCGGTTAGTCCTTAGGAGAGCTTCGGCCTTCATCATAAGTACATCTGTATATCTAAGAAAAGGGAAATCAACGCTGAGTCCTCCGGTGGCACCAGATTCTATTTCATACTTACCACATCTAAAACCGTCTGTAAAATCACAATCGTAAATACTTGGCATCTCCTTTCTTAGGGTCATTACCACACTGCCATCGGAAGCGTTCAATTGGTCTCCCATCAACCAGGTATCCGCCAAACGTTTATCATTGGCATTATAACTATCTATAAATTGTGGATTACAACTAGACCCTCCCCAAGGTTGGGCCTGCATATCAAAAACCAATCTATGATCTGGCAAAAGCATTTTCATATGGGCGCTCCAATCTCCTGCAAATATTTGATCGTAAGGAATCGCGAACACCATTTCCGGATTTCCTTGGTTCTCTGTGGCAAAAATATCGGAGTAATTCGACGATAGCTCAAAAGCTCCGCTGGATATAATTTCATCACACGCATCGATAACGTTTCCCCATTGGGCGGTTCCTGTATATACCTCGGCGTTTAAATACACACGTGCCAGAACATGATAAGCAGCCCACTTCGTCATACGGCCATAGGTCGATTGATCTACGACCTCAGTAAGGTTGGGTATAACCTCTGTCAACTCGGATACAATAAAGTTGTACACTTCTGCACGTGGGCTCTGTACCGGAAGTTCATCACTATAACTTGCTATAATGGGAACGTTGCCATGGGTATCCACCAACATAGAATAGTACAATGCCCTTAAGGCCCTCATTTCTGAAATAATGGCAGATGCCTGCTCTTCGCTCACCGGCAGTTCTCCAGATTCCACTTGTAGAATTACCCTATTGGCACTATTGATCCCATTAAAACAGGTAATCCATGTGTTTCTTGGTTGCCATTGGGTCTCTGTCCATTCATGAAAGTGCATTCTTTTGTATGTACCTCCATCATCCCAACCATTGGGGCGTGTTGGAGTCACGAACATATCGCCGGGCTCTTCCTGCAAATCAAAATATCCTTGCCAACCCATTACAAATCGCATTGGTGTGTAAGCAGATGCCATAACCGAAATGATATCGGATTCCGAAGGCACAAAAGAGGATTCGGTCACTTCCGAGAACACTTCTTCCTCCAAGTCAGTACAGGCTATTGGCAAGAGCAATAAACTTGCCAGGAGCGTCAAAATTTTTGGTCTAAGTGAATTCACTTTGTTCAATATATTTTTCATGATATTTTTTTTAGAATGTGAAGTTGATTCCCAATGTAAATGTTCTGATGGAGGGGTACTTATCCCTGTTATCATTACCTGGAACGATTCCATCGTTAGGAGTACGGTTTCTATTTACCTCTGGGTCTATCCCCTTATATCCCGTAATTGTCGCCAAGTTCAGTCCGGATGCATATATACGGAAGCTTTGAGCAAACTTGATGGCATCCTTGGGCAGGGTGTATCCCAAGGTAACGTTATCTATCTTTAGGAAATCCCCGTCTTCCACATAGTAGCTCACAAATCGTTGTACATCTTGCAGGACAGCCTTACCATAAACCATATCATAAGCGGAGTCCAATGTATTGTAACTGATGGTTGGATTTTCGTAGAACATTCTGGAAAAGTTCAATATTTGATAATCCAATGCTCCTCTTAAATTTACCATCAAGTCCCAGTTCTTATACTTAACCGTATTGTTCCAGCTATAGTAGGCTTTTGGCAAACCGTTCCCCAGTACTTGTCTATCGTCGGTTGTGGCCTCGGTTGCAGGAACAAGTGTGCCATCAGGACGTTCTATGACCCATATGCCGTCATCAGTAATATCCACACTTTTTAATCCATAAAAGTTCCCTATGGGCTGACCTTCCTGTACCCTGTGCGTACTAATCTGTATTGGCTCGCCCGTATATCCCTCGTCAAAGAAATCATTGGTCAATTGGAACTCGCCATTGGACAATGATACTACTTCGTTTGTATTTGTGGAATAGGTAAGGTTTGCGGTCCATTCGAAGTTATCCGTTTGAAAAGGGGTCACGTTCAATAGAAATTCCAGACCTGCATTTTTAATCTGCGCTACGTTTGCCGCAATTGTACCAAAAAAGTAAGGAGGAGTTGGCACGCTATAATTCAGCAGTGCATCCTTTGTGGTTCTGTTATAATAATCTACGGAACCATTGATGCGCCCATCCAGAACCCCAAAGTCCAACCCAAGGTTAAATTCTTCCTTTTTCTCCCAACGCAGGTTTGGATTTGCGTTACGCGAAGGCACCAATTCTCTTACCCATTGGCCATTGTTCAAGAAATAATCTCCATACGTTAGTCCGCTCAAAGCTTGGTAATTTGCTCCTGCATTGATTCCTGTAATACCAAACCCCGTTCTTAACTTAAGATTGGACAACCAATCCCAGCTATCTGCAAAAGATTCCTGATCTACACGCCAACCTAGAGAAATACCGGGAAAGTTTCCCCATTTGTTATCTTCACCAAATCTGGAAGATCCTTCACGACGCATACTTGCCATTAAAAGATAACGGTCATCATAGTTGTAGGTGACCCTCGAGAAAAATGCGATCAATTTATCGGAATACTTATCACTTCCCATACCTGCTTCACCCAATTGCAGACCTTGACCACTGCCTAAATTATTGTAGGTGAATCCATCTGTTGGGAAACGACGGTTGGTTGCCCAAAAGCCCTCGGTGGTATTGTCCTCGTAGTTATATCCTACCAGACCGGTAACTTTATGCTTTCCAAAACTGTTATCATAATCCACGGTAAACTGCCCATAGTTTCCAACATAATCATTGGTCCCCCTTGATGCAAAGCCCTCTTGCCCATTTTTAGTAGTGGAAACATGGTTTTTTGTTTGATAAAAACCTCTAATATTTGAATCTCCTTTGCGTGTATAGAGTCCTTTCACCGTAAGATTATCCCCAAAATCATAGCTCAGGGAAAAATCGAACCTAGTGTTCCTATATCTGTTCTGACCAATTGTTTCCTGTATATAGGCAACAGGGTTATCATAGAAGTACACATCTCTTTCGTACCAGGTACCATCTTCGTTATAAACAGGCTCCGTTGGGTTCCTAATCAAGGCCTGTCTATATATGTACGGGTTAAAGCTTGTTCCGTCGCCCAAGGCATTAAAGGTCTGTTCGCTCAATATCACCCCAACGTTTGCCTTTAATCTATCATCGAACATGGCATGGTTCACACTTACTCTTGCGGTATGCCTCTTGTTATCGGATTTTAGAAAAATACCTTCGATATCCCTATAGTTCAATGAGGCCGTCATATTGGAAGTTGAATTACCTGCCCTGAAAATCAGGTTATGTACTTGGCTGTAGGCATCGCGGGTAATTTGGTCAACCCAATCTGTATCGGATCCAAAGTCCTCAACATTTGCACCATTAAAAGTGTAACCTTCATTAAATTTTTGTCTCAACTCTCCAGCATCCAAAAAGTCCAGTCTATCCGCAATTGTAGATAAGGACGCATAGCCGTTATATTCAATGGTCGGTTTCATATCTGCACTACCCTTTTTTGTGGTAATGATAATTACACCATTGGTACCACGTGTTCCATAAATGGCAGTTGCAGAACCATCTTTTAGAACATCAATGGATTCAATGTCTTCTGGTGCCACGGTATTTAAACTTCCGGGAACTCCATCTACCAAAACCAACGGATTCGACCCACCTGTTAGCGAGGAAAAACCCCGTAAGTTGATTTGCGTTCCTTCCGTGGGGTCGCCCGAAGGCGCGGAAACGGACAGACCAGCAACCTTACCTTGTATAAGCTGCGCGGCATCCTTTACATTTCCCTGTACAAAGTCCTCGGACTTTACTGTTGCCACAGAACTGGTTACATCGGCACGTGTTTGCGTACCGTAACCTATAACAACTACTTCTGACAATTGCTGTAAATCCTCTTTCAACACCACATTGATTGAGCTGTTTCCCTGAACAGCAATCTCTTGGGTCAAAAAGCCTAGATAGGAAAAGACAAGTACAGCATCCGATTGGGATATGGTAATTTCATAGTTACCATCAAAGTTGGTTGCAGTTCCGTTGGTAGTGTTCTTCTCCAGAACGGCCGCACCGGCAATCGGGATACCCTGCTCGTCCGTAACGCTACCTGTAATTGTTTGTTGAGAGTATCCAGCTTGCCAAATCAAAAGGCAAAACACGGAAAACAGAAACTGTTTTTTTCCCAAACATTTTTTGAATAAAAAGCTAGCCAATTTCATAATACATGTTTAGTTTGTTTAGTTAATTGCTTTCATAAAATCGATACTCCGTTGTTCTTTAAAATGAGTTAAGAATTAAGAAGCGTTAAATTTACACTTGTAAATGTAATCTTCTGAATACTAAGTTTTCGGGAAATATTATCCGGTTTTGATACTATATTGACCAATAGGTGGGTATTTTACATATATAACCGTTTTAATCCTATCAGTCAGAAAACAACAAGTATGTTTTCAACACTTAATAGTTATTAAATCGTTATTTCATGAGAAGACGAAAACAATCTGCCCTTCAGAACAAAAAGTCATAATTTTTAAATGATTCCCGTTTCTAAAAAAATTATACAAAACATTAACTTTAAGGATTCAATTCAAATTGATTGTACACGATAATAGACATAGAGACCACGGGAAACGGAATCAAGGGCAACAAGATTACCGAAATCTCCATTTTTAAATATGATGGTGGTCAAATTGTGGACGAGTTCACGTCCTTGGTCAACCCCATGGCTCCCATCCCTTATTTTATTACAGGACTTACGGGAATCGATGATCAAATGGTGCAAAATGCACCTACGTTTAAGGAGATTGCCCCAAACGTTTTGCGCATTACTGACGGCTGTATTTTTGTGGCCCACTCCGTTAACTTTGATTACGGGGTGATCAAAGAGGAGTTTCGACAAATCGGAGTGGACTTTACCCGTAAAAAACTTTGCACGGTCCGCCTATCCAGAAAGTTGATACCGGGCCTTAGCTCCTATAGTTTGGGGAAACTATGTTCTGCAGTGAACATTCCATTGGTGGATAGGCACCGTGCCCGGGGAGATGCCCATGCCACGGTTCTGCTGTTCGAAAAACTCTTGGAGCAACCTGAATCCGAACTGGTATTCAAAAGGTTTTTGAACGCCAGAAGTCAAGAAGCTACCCTCCCGCCCCATTTGTCCAAAGCTGTTTTTGATAAAATCCCCCAACAACCGGGCATCTATTATTTTATGAACCAGAAAGGGGAGATTATCTATGTAGGAAAGGCCATCAACCTAAAAAAACGGGTGTTGGGGCACTTCTATGACAAGAGCCGCAAGGAACTTCAAATGTGCAGTGAAACGGCTAATATTGATTTTAAGTTAGCAGGCAGCGAATTAGTGGCCCTGTTGATGGAATCCGCAGAAATAAAACGACTGTTCCCTCCTTACAACCGCGCCCAAAAAAGACAGGGCAAGCAATATGCCATTTTCACCTACGAGGATAGAAACGGGATTATGCACTTGGCATACAACATTATTAAGGGTGTTCCAAGTCCGTTGAAAGTGTTCCATAATCAAACTGAATGCCGAGCGTATTTGGAAGAAGTCTGCAAAAGTTTTTCGCTCTGCCCTAAATATTGCCATCTACAAGAGACAACAGCCGCTTGCTCACATCATGAAATTGATACCTGCGAAGGAATTTGCAGGGGCGAAGAAACCTCACAAAATTACAACCAAAAAGTCGAGGAAGCGATAGTTCACATGAAAATGCTATCATCGGAAGTTCGCATAATCAAAGAAAAAGGCAGGGCGGAAAATGAGAGTGCGGTGGTTTTAATTGCCGACGGCATCTACAAAGGCTTTGGTTTTATTGATACTGATATTGAAATATCCACATTGGAGGATATCGAAGCTTTTATTACACCACAGAAGCATACGTTGGAAACAGAAAGTATTCTTACCCAATATTTTTTGAAGCATAGCAAAAGTCAAGTGCTTGCCACCTGAAAACTATGATGTAGGTCTCAGAACCACTTTGAATTGAGCAGTATCCTTCAACTCTTGAAAACCTTGGTGCAAATTGGATTGTTCCACGGCATAAGGATAAAAAGTAACCGGTTCTACACACACCATGTTCCGAACCTCCGTCCAACACATAAAATTGCCAAAACCTTCGGTTTCTATGGTGATTTCCTTTTCATCCCTTAATATGATGGAAGTACAATCATCCACTTGCAATGCTCGGCTCCCAACGGCCAACACCTCATCCAAAGAAATCTCTTTGCCCTTTGCCAAAATTACAGGTGATTTTGAGTGCAGTTTAAATGCTGGATGGTATCCCAACATAAACGGCATTGCCTCTTCTCCTGAAACCTTAAAATGGATTTCAAGGCTGTTATCCGTCAACAAAAATGATTTCTCAAACCTAAAATCATAGGGCCAAGTAAGTCTTTCTTCTGTTGATTTCTCTGGGAACTTTGAGTTGTACACTTCTGTTCCCGATTGATACTCCTTGGCAAAAACCGCGGATGTCTCTGTTTGATGTTCCAATTGGTAATCCATTTGGCGTAAAAGCCCATGTTGGTCCTGTACAGCTTCTCCTTTCGGAGTTTTTACGCGAAACCCGGCCTCGTTCACCGGACCGATGATGGGAAACATTTCCGTATCGGCACTTCCCCAACCAGGGCTCCCCTTTTGGTGGATAAATTGGTGTCCGTTAACTTCGTAGCCTACCAGCTCTCCCGCATCAATTTTTACTGTGGTGTTTTTTACGCTAAGTGTTACCATTATTTGGTGTTTATCAATCGGTAGATGAGAATTGCGGTACGCTTGGTCAAGGCTTCAATAGTGTTCAGGTTAACGGTTTCTTGAGGCGTATGTGCATTACTGCCCATGGTTCCCAGACCGTCCAGCCCATCCACATATTCAGCTACGAAGGATACATCGGCCGCTCCCCTTTTTCCAGGGTCGTAGGCCAACACCTCACCTTGTTTTAGGTCCAGGCTCACTTCGTTCAAAGTTTGTAGCAAAGCTAGATTACCCTCCGTTGGCTGCATGGCAGGATAACTGTCCGTAAAACTTACACTTGCAGAGGTCTGGGGCAAGTTATTGGCTACTATTTCCCTCATCTTGTTCCTAGCACGCTCCTTTTGCTCTTCCGATATAAATCGAAGCCCTCCTTTAACAATCGCTTTCTGAGCGACCACATTGGTTTTCCCAAAGGCATCGCCCTTACTGGTCAATTCATCATAATTTACGAAGGTGCCCCCAAGCAAAACACCTGGATTGAAGGTCAACAGGTCTTCACCTTTGACATCGGTATAAAATTGATGAAGGATTCTGGACATTTCAAAAATGGCTCCGGCACCCGTACCTTCACTAAAAATTCCAGAGGAATGGGCCCGTTTTCCCTCCACCTCTACGGCCCAGCCAGAAGCTCCTCTTCGAGCCACGGTGGCATAGTTAAATCCGGTGGAGGTTTCAAAACCAAGGGCAATATCGCTTCGCTTGGCAGCATCAATCAAATCTTTCCTGCTTATTGACAACGGCTTGCCTGTACTCTCTTCATCCCCGGTAAGTGCTACGATAATCTGGGCATCGTTCAGTAGACCATTATCAGAAAGTGCCTTTAAGGCATAGAGTACGATTACATCCCCACCTTTCATATCGTTGCCTCCGGGGGCGTGGGCAATACTATCGTTGACCATTTCAAACGTCTGGAATGGGCTATCTTCTTCAAAAACGGTATCCAAATGACCAATCAGCAACAGTTTTTTTCCCTTGTTTCCGGTGGTTTCCGCAAAAAGATGACCTGAACGGTTCATATCTGCGGGCATTTCTATCCAATTGGTCTCAAAACCAATTTGGTCAAAGGCGTCCTTAAAAACCATGCCCACTTCTTTCACACCTTTGGCGTTCAGGGTACCACTGTTAATGTTCACTACCTTTTCCAAAAAATCTATGGCTTCGGAATTGTTCTTTTCTATAGTAGAGACAATCTTTTTTTCTGTTCTGGAAAGTTTTTGTGCAGAAACCGAAGCAACAAAAAGCATTGCAATAAGGGTTGAAGTATATTGAATTTTCATGGTGGGTTATTTTGTCTGCCAAGTTATCAATTTAGAATGATAAACACCAAGTTGGACAACATCTTCTACTCGAACTGGATGGCCTTAACAGGTGTAATCTTGGTGATGATATAGGACGGTATCAAAAGCATCAGCAAGCAAAGCAACATTACCCCTACATTCAATAACAAAATGGTGGGTACGTCTATGTAGACGGGAATGTAATCGATGTAATACTCTTCGGGGTTCGGGAACTTGAACATCCGGTACTTGTTCTGAAGAAAAATTACCCCGAGACCAACCAAATTACCCCAAAAAAGCCCAATACCGATTAAATAGGCCGCGTTGTACAAGAACACTTTTCGAATGCTCCAGTTGGCAGAGCCCAATGCCTTTAAAATCCCTATCATTTGGGTACGTTCCAAAATAAGGACCAGCAAAGCGGTGATCATATTGATGCCGCCCACAATAATCATGATACCAATAATGAGGGCAATATTAAAATCAAACAGACCTATCCATTCAAATATGCGGAAGTATTTGGATTTGATGTTCTGGGTATCCAAGACCGATAGGGTATTGTTGTAGATTTCGTTGCTTTTCTCATCTATTTGGCCAAAATCGTCAATGAAGACCTCAAAATTTCCAATCTGGTTTTCTTCCCATCGGTTCATTAATTGAATATGACGGATATCCACAAAAACGTAGGTTTCATCAAACTCCTCAAAACCGCTATCGTAAATGCCAACGATTTCGAACCTACGATTGTTCGGCGGTTTGGACGCATCCCCATCACGCAGAAAAAAAGAAAAGAAGCTATCGCCAACTTTCAATTGCAACCTATTGGCCATCAAACTGGAAACAAGCACTTCTTCATTAAGGTCGCCACTGTAATCGGGGAGCCTTCCATCGACCAGATATTCCTTAAAAGTGCTCCAATCGTAATCGGTGCCCACTCCCTTGGCCAGCATTCCCTCGAACGTATCGGCCGTTCGGATAATCCCACCTTTGGTGGCGACCGCTTGAACATGCCTTACCCCATCAACAGTTTTAAATTCGGGATAAAAATCCTGATCCATGGAAACCGGCGTCAGGGAAACCTCGGAATTGTTGTTATCAAAATTGGAAATCTGGATATGGCCGTTAAAGGCCGCCACCTTCTCGCGAATCTTATTTTTAAGGCCCGTGCCCGTAGCAATGGCAATAAGCATCATCACCACACCGATAGCGATTGCGGCAATGGCAATTTTTATTATCGGGGCGGAAATACTAATTTTATGTTCCTTCCCTGTAACAAGGCGTTTGGCAATAAATAATTCTAAATTCAACGAATGCCCATTTTATCTAGAATCAAAAGTACAGTTTTATTGTTGTTTTTGGTGTTTTCCGCATGTAAGGGACAACAAAAAGAAACCATTTCGGCCACGGAACCTGAAATTGAGGCCCCGGCTCCCATAAAAGTTGCGGCCAATAGAACCGAGGTGTACCTGCCCATTCTGCAGGGAAAATCCGTAGCTGTGGTGGCCAACCCGACCAGTGTGATTTTTAAAGAAAATGAACATGTCCATTTAGTGGATTCTTTGCTATCTTCAGGAGTAAATGTAAAGCAGGTTTTTGCACCCGAACATGGTTTCCGGGGAACAGCGGATGCCGGAGAACATGTAAAGGACGGTGTGGATACCCAAACGGGCCTGCCCATCATTTCCTTGTATGGTAAAAACAGAAAACCATCCGCAGCACAACTGAGCGATTTGGATGTGGTTGTTTTTGATATTCAGGATGTGGGCGTCCGGTTCTACACCTATATTGCCACATTGCAGCTGGTAATGGAGGCCTGTGCCGAAAACAACGTCCCCATTATTGTGTTGGACCGCCCCAACCCCAACGGACATTATGTGGATGGCCCCACCATGATGAAAGAACATACCGGCTACTTGGGGATGAACACGATTCCTTTGGTATATGGGATGACGATGGGCGAATATGCCCAAATGTTAAATGGCGAAGGATGGCTGGAAAATGGCAACAAAGCCGATTTGACAGTGATCGAACTGGAAAACTATACCCACGAGTCCGAATACCATTTGCCCATTCGGCCTTCTCCGAACTTACCCAACGATACTTCGATTACGCTATATCCAAGTTTGGGATTGTTTGAGGGCACCAACGTCAACGCAGGGCGTGGCTCCGAATTCCAGTTTCAGCGCTACGGGGCATCGTTTATGGATAGCACCGCCTACGATTTTAGTTATGTGCCCGAACCCAATTTCGGTTCCAAATACCCCAAAGAGGAAGGCAAAACCTGTTTTGGGCGCGACCTGTCCGATACACCAAGAATGAACGAGGTGACCATGGAATGGGTCATTGATGCCTATAACAACACCTTGGACAAGTCTAAATTCTTTTTGACGGACGGATTTACCAAGCATGCGGGCACGTCCCTACTTCAAAAACAGATTGAGGAAGGTATGACCAATGAAGAAATCAAAGCTACTTGGCAAGCCGATTTGGAAGATTTCAAAAAAATTAGGGCAAAGTATTTGATCTACGATTGATTTGTTCATTTTTCATTGATGGTTGATGGTTGATTGGTCTATTGGATTGTTCGATTTTTGGATGGTTCGATGATCAGTTGCGATCTTGACATGAATTCCACGAATTCTCACTAATTGAATGCCGGGCCCGGAGCGGAGTCGAAGGGACATTCTTGTTCGATTGTTCGATTGTTGGATTATTGGATGGTTCGATTGTTGGTCTTTAGGAAAGGGTTCTCGACTGCGCTCGAACTGACAAGCAACGTTTGTTCATTGTTCACTGTTAATTGTTAATTGTTCATTGCCAACTGCCTACTGACCTCTGACCTCTGACCTCTGACCTCTGACCTCTGACCTCTGACCTCTGACCTTAAAAAAAGAAAAAACCGGAAAAGCACTTGGCCCTCCCGGTTCGATTACCAATACATAAGTATGTATTAATTACACTGTACAAAATTCAAATTACCTGTATAGTCCCAACTATAATTAGTAAATAGATTTTCAAGTGCATTGAGTCCATCACCCAAACAGATACTTAGATTGTCCAATCCTATAACAATACCGGATGGGCCTCCATTTTGATCAGCATAGGTACTCCATCCAATGAACGTATTGCTCAGATTTGCAGGGGAGATTCCACTATCGTCAAGCATCATATACATATTATCCACTACATTGCCGATATCCCAATTGCCCAAATCTTGGTCAAAAGAAGTGGCCTCAAGGAACATTTCTCCCATAAACATAACACTGGAGGTATCCCAACCACTGATATCCCCGTTAAATGATTTGGCCGCCCTGAACATCAGTGCCATATCTGTAACATTAGATGTGTCCCAGCCGCCAATATCCCCATCAAAGGATGTGACCCCACTAAACATAGCTCTCATGCTAGTCACATGGGAAACGTCCCAATCACCAATATCGCCATTAAAGGAAGTGGCATAAGCAAACATACCATTCATGTCAGTTACATTCGACACGTCCCAGCCGCTGATATCCCCATCAAAGGATGAGGCATCACTAAACATACTTCCCATGTTTGTCACATGGGAAACATCCCAACCGCTAAGATCTCCGTTAAAGGATGTAGCATTTCTGAACATGTAACTTAAATTCGTTACATTGGATAGGTCGGGAGTATCCGTGGCATTGTACACCATATTGCTACAGTCTGCAAAAGCATCGCTTAGGTCTTCCCAGGCAATAGCACCCCATTTTTCAATACTTCTTAGTTTAACAGAAAGCGCTTTTATATAAGGAAATATTCCCTGTATGGCTACGGTATAGGTGCCAGCCGTATCGTATGTATGTTTGAGCAATTCATCTTCCGGTACAACATCGATATGTTCAACAGTGCCATCTCCCCAGTTAACAGTGAAGCTATAACTATACTGATCTCCAATTTCGAATGATATATCTTCCCCATCAGCTTCTGTTTTCCATGTGGTCACAAAAGCTGCCTTGTCCTTGGGGTCGGCCTCGGCCACATCTTCAACGGTAATGGTTATAGTGGCCTCTACAGTTTCCTCGCTATCGGTGACGCTTACAGTAATGCTGTGCTCGGTCGCGGTCTCGTAATCCAACGTTTTTCCCTCTGTCAAGGTGAGTACACCGCTTTCAGAAACGGCGAACAGGTCGTTGTCGTTTTCGGTGAGTTCAAAGGTCAGGGCATCACCATCCGCATCGGCGGCCTCAATAGCCCCCATGCTTTCACCAGCAACATGGTTCTCCAATATGGAAAAGTTCTGATCTGTCATTTCGGGAGCCTGGTTCAGCGTTTCTGTGCTTACCGTAAAGCTATCGGTACTGGTAGCGGTCTCGCCATCCACGGCCACGGAGATCTTGCCCGTTGTTGCACCGGTAGGCACAACTACCTTGAGCTGGGTGGCGGTGGCAGCACTTACGGTGGCGGCTGTACCGCCAAACTTGACCGTATTGTCCGCTTTGGTGGTAGAGAAATTGGTTCCCGTAATGGTCACCTCGGTGCCCTCAGGGCCAGTTTTGGGTGCAAAACTGGATATTGTTGGTTTGCTGGATGCCGGTGGTGTGTCCGAGCTATCGTCCTTTCCGCAGGACCAGAACATGGCCAAGGCCAATATTGAAAAAAGTAGCTTTTTCATAATTTTTTTGTTTTATGGATTATATATTCTTGCCAAATTCGGGAGTTTCCACAAGGTTTTGGACCACCAATTGACGTATGCCCCATTTGAGTTGACGGATGATGGGTTTGGGTTGATGGGGGTTTGGGTGAAAGGGTAAAAGGTGGAGGGTTGAGGGTTAAGGGTTAAGGGTTGAGGGAAAATAATGATTCGACTGTTGGATTTTTGGATAACTAGATAGTTCAATTTCTGGTAGTTATCTTGACACGAATTCCACGAATTTTCACTAATTGAATGTCGGACCCTGAGCGGAGTCGAAGGACGATTCAGGTTCTATAGTTTATAAGTAATGGGCAAAGCGTTCTCGACTGCGCTCGAACTGACAATTGTGACCTGTTTATTGTTTGTTGTTGACTGCCCACTGCCTACTGACCCCTGACTTCTGACATCCGACTTTTTCGAGACATCCTATCCCTCGGTAGTCGGTCTTCTGTATTTATGGAAAGGTTGCTTTAGCAATCCCTTGATACTACTGTTCTCTTTTTCGTCTGGAAAGGTATCCACACCGTATACGATATCCTTTGAATCCAAATACATATAGGTGCCAAACATACGGTCCCAAATGGAGAAGATGTTTCCGTAGTTGGAATCAGTATAGGGCAATTGGTAATGATGGTGCACTTTGTGCATATCGGGACTAACAATGAACCAACTCATGGCTTTGTCCACTTTTTTGGGCAAACTTATATTGGCATGGTTGAACTGTGAAAACACAACAGACAGACTTTGGTAGAGCATAATGATACCGATGGGCGCCCCAACGATTATAACTCCTGCCAAGGTAAACGTATATCTTATCAAACTTTCCAACGGGTGATGCCTGTTTGCCGTAGTGGTATCCACATTATGATCGGAATGATGCACCAAATGAACCATCCACAACGGTTTTACCTTGTGCTCCACCCAATGCGCAGCATAGGCCCCGATAAGGTCCAAGAGCATCACACCAAGAACAACATATAGCCACAACGGCATTTCGGGCAGCCAGTTGATGATCCCAAATTGGTTTTCCACCGCCCAGTCCGAAGATTTCAACAATAAAAACGCCAGCGGAAAATTCACTATGATCGTGGTCAACGTAAAAAAGAAATTGGGAACCGAGTGCCGCCATTTTTTATAGGGCACATTGAACAAGGGCACAATTCCTTCCAAAACCCAGAAAAAAGTGATGCCCCCCACCAAAATCAGGCTTCGGTGCAAAGAAGGGATGGTCTCAAAATAAGAAATCAATTGCTCCATTCCTTCAAATATAGCAAATCATTAAAATTTTATCGACTTTTTCATCTCCTCGACAATGTTAAAAGCTGCCGGGCAAATGGCTACATTTTTTAAGGTAAGATTGGAAATCTGCTGGAACTTTTTTCTGTCCGTATGTGGAAACTCGCGACAGGCTTTGGGACGGACATCATAAATGGAACAGTAATTATCGGCTCCCAAAAAGGTGCAGGGAACGCTTTGCAGCACATAATCGTTCTCTTCATCCACCCGCAAAAATTCATCAATAAATTGTGAGGGCTTCATCCTAAAATGTTTGGCGATTCGTTCCACATCGGCATTGGTGAACAAAGGCCCCGTAGTTTTGCAGCAATTGGCACAGGTAAGGCAGTCCGTTCGTTCAAACTCGGCCTCGTGCAGTTCTTGCATGGTATAGTCGAGGTCCTTCGGCGGACGCTTTTTTAGCTTTGCGAAAAACTTCTTGTTCTCCGAATGCTTCTCCCTGGCCTTTTGCGGTAAATCCCTGAGTATTTCCTCCATAATGCACAAACTTATCCATTTTAAACGTCATGCTGAACTAGTTTCAGCATCTCATCATCCAACTATACCCTCTAGTGAGACCCTGAGACAAGCTAAAGGTGACGGGAATCTTTCATACAAAACAAACTTATCCATTTTAAACCTTTCCAAGCAATTAAAGTCCCACCTTTGCAGAAACAAACCAAAGCTATGGCAGATGTTTTTGGAATGGCCTTGAAAGATTATCAAAATGGTCACTATACGGAAGACATAAAAACCTTTTCCTCCTTGGATGAAGAAGATGTGATTCCTGTCCCCTATTTGTTCCGAACGTTTGATGAAATGCCCAAAATTGAACAAAAAGCACTAGAGCTAGCTCGGGGCAAAGTCTTGGATATTGGGGCCGGAGCGGGAAGCCACTCCCTATATTTACAGGAGAAAGGAATGGATGTAACGGCGTTGGACAATTCCGAAGGCGCTATTGCCGTATGCAAGGACAGAGGAGTTAAATCGACTGTATTGAACAACGTTTTGGACTACTCCGCAGAAAAGTATGACACCTTACTGTTGTTGATGAATGGAATAGGCCTAGCAGGCAAACTGAAGAATTTAAGCCAATTTTTGACACATTTGGCGTCATTATTGCAACCTAATGGTCAAGTTCTGTTGGATTCCAGTGATATTGTCTACATGTTTGAGCAGGATGATGATGGGGGTTATTGGATTCCGAATGATGGTAAGTATTACGGTGAAGTGGAATTTGAAATGGAGTATAAAAACCAAAAAAGCAAACCTTTTGACTGGGTTTACGTAGATATAAATACGTTACAGAATGCTTGTGAGTCGAACGGTTTTAATTGTGAGCTTATAATTTCGGGCGAACATTACGACTATTTGGCCAAACTCACGTTAAAAGAATACTAGTTCCCTATATGGAACGTTCTATTGTATATTAGTTGATCATGAAAAAAATTGTCCTTTTTGCCCTATGTAGTTTTGGGTTACTGATAAGTTGTTCCAAGGATGCCGATGTATCCTCGCCAGAATCCAACACCAACCTAATGGCCGGAAATCGGTTGACCACCGGAGCATCTGCCCGGGACTTCCTTTCCAATGATACTTTTGACAGACTCTTGATAGAAATAGATTATGTGACCGGTTTTGCCCCTACTGCCGGAGCCATAGCCAACTTTGAAGAATTTTTAAGAGCACGCACTTACAAAGAAAACATTGAATTTACCTATTCTGCAGTCTCCTCTCCAGGCGAAGAAAGCCTGACTCTGGAAGAAGTGGTTGAACTGGAAAATGAAAATAGGGATGAGTACAACAGTGGCTCAACACTGGCAATCCACATATATTTTGCTGATGCTCCTTCGGAAAGCGACGATGAAAGCGAAGGCTTGGTGACTTTGGGAGCGGTGTACAGAAACACCTCTATGGTTATTTATGAATCCACCATTAAAGATATGGCCAGCAGTAGCACTGCTGTAAGTACCGAAGAGATTGAAACAGCTACTATACTACATGAATTTGGCCATTTGTTCGGATTGGTGAACCTTTCCACAGAATCGGTAAACGACCATGAGGACACAGAGACAGAAAATCATTGCAACGTAGATGGCTGTTTGATGCGCGCCGAATTGCAGTTCGGTGCATCCTTGCTCAAGCAGATGGAAAAAAATACATCCAAAGGCTTGGCCTCAATTCCAGATTTGGACGCCGAATGTCTTCTAGATCTTCAAAAATACGGGGGACGCTAACGTCCGTTTAAGGAATATTTAAATACTTATGTGTCTGTAGGGAAACTTTCCACTTGGGATGTTTCATCACATAATCCACTATCAACGGAACCATTTTATCCCGGACGCTCCATTCCGGCTGTAGGTAAAGAATACAATCTTCCCCAACTTGGGCTGCTTGTTCCTCAGCAAAAATAAAGTCGTGCTTGTTATACACAATTACCTTAAGCTCGTGCGCTTTTTTATAAATCTCTCCCTCGGGAAGTTTGTTCTTTTTGGGTGATAGGCAAATCCAATCCCAAACACCCGTCAACGGGTACGCCCCTGAAGTTTCGATATGGATTTTCATATTCTTTGCCTTCAGACCTTGGGTGAGCGGCCCCATATCCCAGGTTAGCGGTTCTCCGCCGGTAATCACAATGGTATCGGAATATTTCTCGGCATTGGCCACAATACTATCGATTGCCGTGGGTGGATGTGTCTCGGCATTCCAACTTTCCTTTACATCGCACCAATGGCAACCCACATCACAACCCCCTACCCTAATAAAGTAAGCGGCTGTTCCCTTGTGAAACCCTTCCCCTTGAATGGTATAAAATTCTTCCATCAGGGGCAGCATCAAGCCCTTTTCCACCAAATCCATCACGTTTTCTTCTACCATGGTGCAAAGATAATCCACTTCGGTGGTTTCACCTACTTTACAGCAATAACATCTATCTCTATATGGGCATTGGCCGCAAGTCCGCTAGCTGCAAAGGTGGTCCTTGCCGGTTTCTTTGTAAAAAATTGGGTATAAACCTCGTTGAAGGCTGCAAAGTCGGATATATCCGATAATATTACAGTACACTTCACCACGTTGTCCAAGGTTAAGCTATGCTGGGCCAAAACATCCTCAATATTTTTAATGGCCTGTCGGGTTTCTGCTTGAACCCCTCCTTCGACCAAGGTTCGAGTTTTCTGGTCCATGCCTATCTGTCCCGCCAAAAAGTACATATTGCCCGCTTGTACTACATCACTAAATGGCGCATTTTGCTTTTTGGGCTCGTGCGATTTATAAAAAATAACTTCAGTGGATTCTTGCGCATAAGTGGTTGCCACAAAGCAAGTCAACAAAACGGTCCAGATTGCACATCGCATAGGTTTCATAATCTCATTTTTAGTTTTGCTTAAAATTACCCTATTTTTATCGCAAATTGGATGCAATGGGCAACAAAGAAAAATTCTTCGAGCATTTAGAACATGGATACGCCATGAAGGGCGACTACATTACTGTTGGAGCAGGAATGCTCGATGGCGAGACTTTGACGAATGCCTTTGTTAAGGTTCCCTTAAAAACAATGAACCGCCACGGGCTAATTGCCGGAGCAACGGGTACGGGAAAGACCAAGACACTACAAGTTTTGGCGGAAAACCTATCCGACAAAGGGATTCCCGTGTTGCTCATGGACCTAAAAGGAGACTTGAGCGGTATTGCACAACCAAGCCCTGGCCATCCCAAAATAGACGAGCGCCAAGAAAAAATAGGTTTACCGTTCGAAGCCAAAGGATTCCCTGTAGAAATCCTGTCGCTTTCAGAACAAGGCGGGGTTCGCCTGCGTGCCACGGTTTCGGAGTTTGGTCCCGTGCTCCTTTCCAGAATTTTGGACCTTAGCGTAACACAGGAGGGCATTGTTGCGGTAATTTTTAAGTATTGCGACGACAACAAGCTTCCGCTATTGGACCTGAAGGACTTTAAAAAGGTATTGCAATATGCTACTGGCGAGGGAAAGGATGAGTTTCAAAAAGCTTACGGGCGTATCTCTACCAGTTCCACCGGCACCATATTGAGAAAGGTAATTGAACTGGAACAACAAGGTGCGGACCTTTTCTTTGGAGAAAAATCCTTTGATGTAGATGATTTAACACGCATTGATGAAAACGGGCGAGGCTATGTGAACATCATCCGTTTGACAGATATACAGGACCGTCCCAAATTGTTCTCGACATTTATGTTGAGCCTTTTGGCCGAAATTTATGCCACTTTCCCGGAACAAGGAGATAGCGACCGTCCTGAGCTGGTGTTATTTATTGATGAGGCCCATCTAATTTTTGACAATGCCAGTAAAGCACTTTTGGATCAGATTGAAAGCATCGTTAAATTGATTCGCTCCAAAGGAATCGGCCTGTATTTCGTTACACAAAACCCAACTGATGTGCCGGACGAGGTTTTGGCGCAATTGGGACTAAAAATACAGCACGCATTGCGTGCATTTACTGCCAAAGACCGCAAGGCAATAAAACTTACGGCACAGAACTATCCCATAACCGAATTTTATGATACCGCAGAGGTGCTGACCTCGTTGGGAACAGGGGAAGCCTTGGTCTCTGCTTTGGATGAAAAGGGACGTCCCACCCCTTTAGCGGCCACCATGATGCGGGCCCCGATGAGCCGTATGGATATTTTGAGCGAAGCGGAAATCAAGGATGTGCTGGACAACTCCAAATTGATAAAAAAATACAACGAGGAAATTGACCGTGAAAGTGCCTACGAAATCTTGACGGAAAAAATAGAAAGAGCCGAAAAAGAGGCAGAAAAAGAAAAGGAAGAAAAATCAACCAGCCGAAGGTCATCGAGCCGGAGGAGCACTCGAATGAACCCTGTTGTAAAGGTTTTGACAAGCGCAACATTTATCAGAGGAGTGTTGGGTGTATTAAAAAAAGTGATTCGATAGTTTATATGAAAAAGACAGTTATAGCAATTGCACTAATTTTTGGGACGATACTAATCCACTCTTGCCAAAAAGACACGACTTTTTTAATCACGGAGACCAGTGTTGGACCTTTGACACAGGACACCAAGGCAAATGAACTGGAAGCCACTTTTGCAAAAGATTCGGTCGTTGGCGATCAAGTGCAAATAGATTTGGGTGCCTCACCTAAAAAATTCGAAATTTTTGAGAAAGGGGGCAAACATCTTTTGACCCTTACCGTGAACACAGATAGTGTACCCAGCATTGAAAATGTTAGGATCATGGACCCCAGATATGTTTCAGAAAAAGGGATTGGACTAAAAAGTACGTTTAAGGATATCCAGAACAAATATGATATCAAGAAAATCGTGACCACCTTGAAAAGTATCGTGATTTTCCCAAAGGGAAGCAACCTTTACTTTACAATCGACAAGGAAGAACTACCTGAAAATTTACGCTTTTCAATGTCTGATATTGAAGCAGTGCAGATTCCCGACGATGCCAAAATCAAATATTTAATGGTAGGCTGGGAATAACCTCCCAATACTACAATAATCCGAATTTTTCACGGTTGGCCAATACTTTTGGACTGTTGTCGTGCATCCATTCGGCCAAGTCCAGTAGTTTTTCCACGTAGGATTGTCCAAACTCGGTAAGACTGTACTCCACCCGGATGGGCACTTCGGGATATGCTTCCCGTTTAATGTAACCATCGGCTTCCAATACTTTTAAGCGCTGGCTCAATACTTTATTGGATATACCATACACATATTTCTTGAGCTTATTGAACCTGAGTATGGGAAAATATCCTAGCCATAACAAAATCAATACGCTCCATTGGTCAGAAGCCACGGACATTACATCTCGAACGGGGCACAGCTCGGGGGGATTCTTCAAATCAATATGCCCGAACATTTTTTCTAATTTTTTTACGGTCCTAACTTTCTGATTTTCAGCAATAGTTTCCATAGATATACTTGGTTTTCAATCAATCACTTCTTTTCTGTTCTAAAAGGAATATGTACTTTTAGTATCTAATCAAGAGTAAGTTACAAAAAGTAACCTCATGAAAAAACAAATCAGCAAAATACTGCCTTTGGCTTATGGGCGATTTTTTAACGCTTACAGTCTTATTGCCCCAAAAAAGGTGGCCGACAATGCATTTCATGTTTTTTGCACAGTGCGCAAGGGCAAAATAAAGCCTGAACAGGCCGCATTTTTGGACGATTTCAAATTAACCACAGAGGAAGTTGCAGGGCACAAAGTGCAATCCTACCACTGGCCGGGAAATGGGGAAACCGTTCTGTTGGTACATGGATGGGAAAGCAACACATTTAGATGGCGTAACCTTATCAAAAAACTTAGGGAGGCCAATTTTAACATTATTGCTTTTGATGCACCTTCACATGGCTATTCTTCTGGAAAACATTTATATGTTCCGCTGTATGAAGAAGCCGTCAACCATATGGTGAAAAAATATAATCCAAAACACCTTATCGGGCATTCTGTTGGCGGTATGACGATTCTTTACAATCAATATAAAAACCCGAGTGAACATGTGGAAAAAATGGTCACTATTGGCTCACCCTCAGAATTCCATGAAATCATAGAGCACTTTCAGGACATTTTAAAGTTCAACAATAGGGTAATGAAACATTTGGATGATTATGTATTGAATCGTTTCGGGTTCAAAATCGATGAATTTTCAACATCCAAGTTTGCACAGTCCATCAGTAAAAAAGGACTGCTATTCCATGATAAGCACGACCTGATTACTCCATACCATGCCTCTGTCGCCGTCAATAAAAATTGGAAAGGCAGCCGATTGGTCAGCACCGAAGGACTGGGGCATTCCATGCACCAAGACGATGTGAACAATCAAATCATATCATTTTTGGAAGCTTGATAAACTTGTCCTAATTTTCAGAAAAAATAGACCATGCAAAAAATAACTCCCTTTCATGTTGCCGTACCGGTTCACAACCTTGAAGAATGCCGGATATTTTACCGTGAAGTCCTTGGTTGCAAAGAAGGTAGAAGTGCCGAGCAATGGGTCGATTTCGATTTTTTCGGACATCAATTTGTGATTCATTACAAGCCAAAATCAGAAGAAGACGCACACACCAATCCTGTTGATGGTAAAAATGTGCCTGTTCCCCATTACGGAGTGGTTTTGCCTTGGGATACCTTCCAAACATTTTCCCAGGAACTCATTGAAAAGGGAATTGATTTTGTAATTGAACCTTACATCCGTTTTAAGGGTGAACCCGGGGAACAAGCTACGATGTTCTTTTTGGACCCGGCAGGAAACGCCCTAGAGTTCAAAGCTTTTAAGGACATGGGACAGTTGTTCGCCAAATAGGTTTAGGCAAGGTTCAAACCTTTTTTGCGTACCCAAAGCATAGCAAAGACCATATTCGGAACCCAACAAAGCCAAGCCACTATTTTATAGGCCAATAAAAATTCACCAAAAACAATGGTGAGCAAAGGCAGCCATATACGCAAAGTCACCGCTGCAAAACAAGCCGCATAACTGTAAATCATCATACCTTGATGAAGTGAAAGGTCCTTCTTTTTGATGGCGACATAAGCTCTAGTCGTGGTAAAGACCCAAATAATCCCGAGACTTATAAAACCAATGGCTGGAATGATACCACCTGTGGCGAAAAATCCAAGATAAATTCCGCATAATCCACTGGTCAAAGCAGAAACCACATAGATTTTTCCTAGATTGCGATGCAATTGCAAACGTTTGGCCCTTAACCTTTTCAAGAACTGGGACCAACCTACCAAAAGCGCTATTCCACCAAAACTAATGTGGCCATAAAACGCCATCTTCCAAACGACATTACTACGTAAATCCGGTGACTTGCTCAACAATACACCAAAATCATCGGAAGCAAATAGATATGCCAAAGGATATAGACCTATACCTATGGCCAGAAAGATGAATACCACCCAAGCTGCCTTGTTTCTTGCTGTTTGAGCCATAATGCCTTGTTTAGCAAGAGGTAAGTTATCGATATTTTGATGACAAAAACAAGAATTTGAAGGGTAATTCGTTATAAGTGTACCAATTAGGCTACCAAGCCGTACCCAAATCCTATTACTATGAAGACAATTTTACTATTGGTAACCCTTGTTTTTTCAGCTATGGCCGTATCCAGCTGCACCAACGATGAAGGTGAAACGGAATTTGAACACCTAAATCCTGATGAGGAGCAACAAATGGCCTTAAAAACCGAACAGAAAAACTAAACTAGTTATTATGGCGCTCTCGTGCCAATAAGGTATTCTTGAGCAACATTGCTATCGTCATTGGCCCTACTCCGCCAGGTACGGGTGTGATAAAGGAAGCTTTTTTGCTGACGTTATCAAAATCCACGTCACCTGTGATGTAGTATCCTTTTTCTTTGGTGTCATCGGCAACCCGAGTGATTCCAACATCTATGATGGTGACACCTTCTTTTACCATGTCGGCCTTTAAGAACCTTGGAACCCCCAAAGCAGATATCACGATATCAGCTTGAAGTGTCAATTCCTTTAAGTTCTGGGTTCTACTGTGTGCCAAAGTCACTGTGGAGTTTCCGGGTTTCCCTTTTTGACTCATCAAGATACTAATAGGACGGCCAACGATATGGCTTCTCCCAATTACAACGGTGTGTTTTCCTTCGGTGTCCACGTTGTACCTTTTCAAAAGTTCCATTATTCCAAAAGGAGTAGCAGAGATAAAGGTTTCCATATCCAACGCCATTTTTCCAAAATTGGTCGGGTGGAATCCATCCACATCCTTATCTGGATCAACAGCCATTAGCACTTTTTCCTCATCAATATGTTTGGGCAAAGGAAGCTGAACAATATACCCGTCAATTGCTGGATCATTGTTCAATTGGTGTACTTGCTTTAGCAAATCCTCTTCGGTGGTCTCTTCGGGAAGATGGATCAAGGTGGATTCGAAACCTATTTTTTTACAGGAACGCACCTTACTTCCCACATAGGTAAGACTGGCACCATCGTTGCCCACCAAAACAGCGGCCAAATGAGGGACTTTTTCTCCCCGTTCTTTCATTTGGGCCACCTCAACGGTGATCTCTTCTTTAATTTGGTTCGATATTTTTTTTCCGTCAAGGATTTCCATGGGTTGTGTTGGTATTTGGTTCTGGCCTTTTGAATAAAGTTATCTCATGTTCTGCATCATCTGCATCATCTTCTTGCCTCCGCCACCTTGCATCATCTTCATCATCTTGCTCATTTGGTCGAATTGCTTTAGCAACTGGTTCACTTCTTGAATGGAAGTTCCGCTACCTGCAGCGATACGTTTCTTACGGCTGGCATTCAACATAGCTGGTGTAGAACGCTCTTCGGGTGTCATAGAATGGATAATGGCCTCAATGTGCTTAAAGGCATCATCATCAATATCCAACCCCTTCAATGCCTTTCCAGCGCCTGGAATCATTCCCATGAGGTCCTTCATGTTCCCCATTTTCTTGATTTGTTGAATTTGGCTCAAGAAGTCATCAAAGCCAAACTTGTTCTTGGCAATCTTCTTTTGAATCTTACGTGCCTGTTCTTCATCGAATTGCTCCTGTGCACGTTCCACTAAGGACACCACGTCCCCCATTCCCAAAATACGGTCGGCCATACGGGATGGATGGAATACATCAATGGCCTCCATTTTTTCCCCTGTACCGATAAATTTAATGGGCTTGTCCACTACGGATTTAATGGAAATCGCAGCACCACCTCGGGTATCACCATCGAGTTTGGTAAGGATTACACCATCAAAATTAAGGACATCGTTAAACGCCTTTGCAGTATTCACGGCATCTTGACCCGTCATGGAATCCACCACAAACAAGGTTTCTTGTGGCTCAATGGCTTTGTGGATGTTGGAGATTTCATCCATCATCTGCTCGTCCACGGCCAAACGACCGGCGGTATCGATAATCACAACGTTGCAACCTGTACTTTTGGCATGGGCAATACCTGCTTTGGCAATGGCAACAGGGTCGTTGTTATCCCTATCGGAATACACCTCTACGCCAATTTGGTCTCCTACCACATGCAACTGGTCTATCGCCGCAGGACGATACACATCACAGGCTACCAAAAGTGGTTTCTTTGTTTTTTTGTTTTTGAGGTAATTGGCCAATTTACCGGAAAAGGTGGTTTTACCCGAACCTTGAAGACCGGACATCAAGATAACCGAAGGATTGCCCGATAGGTCGATTTCCTCGGCATCGCCGCCCATGAGTTCGGTAAGCTCATCCTTCACCAGTTTTACCATGAGCTGGCCTGGCTGAAGGGTGGTCAAAACGTTTTGACCCAGTGCCTTTTCTTTTACCGTATTGGTAAATTCCTTAGCTATCTTAAAGTTTACGTCAGCATCCAACAAAGCTCTTCTAACTTCCTTCAGGGTCTCCGCAACATTGATTTCAGTAATCTGACCATGTCCTTTTAGGACGTGGAATGCTTTATCTAGCTTTTCACTTAAATTATCGAACATATGTTCTTTGTTTTAAAGAGGGACAAATTTAGTAATAATATAAAAGAAAAAGGACGGCTTTGGGGTGGGCCGTCCTTCTTTTGGAAAAAGAATGGGGAAAATTTTTATTTCTTAGTGAAGAATTGACCAATCAAAGCTTCGAAAACTTTTCAATTCAGAATTAATCATTGTGATTTATATATCGCATCTTCTTTCGAGAACAATTTTATTGCCATCGTCTTTGTACAACTTTATAAGCTCTTCCTCAACTTTATACACCTGCCATTCTGATGAAAAGTCGGTGAAATTTTCAAACTCTAGCCTTAAGTTCACTGCTCCATTTGACATACTTGTATTCCAGGCCCCTGTTATCTCATTTGCCGTAAATGTGGAAAAAACAACAGAACCATCTTCTCTAAATACCATTAAATGTTCCAGGTATTGTTCACTGTTGTCCATTTGGTTGCGGATTACCTGTTTTACCTGTAATGGGCAGGCCATTAAATATTGGTCCAGCTCGGCTTCGGAAAAATCGTCATCGCCAAAATCATTATCGTCATCCTCATCACATTCATTTTTTTCCAATTCCAAAGTTGCTATCAAATCGGCATTGTTTTCAATAACAACTTCAGTACCGTCATGTTTTGTTAGTGTAATAGGGTACTGGAAACTGACCAATCGATTGTCTTCCAACTCCGAAAATACACGGTACATATCTAAATCGGTTTCAATTTGGATTTCGGAACTCTGTTGTACATCAATCACAAAGGTGAACAAGGTTATGGGATATACGAAATCAACACACTCGATATCGTCATCCCCGCCGCCTTCAATGCACTCACGGGCCCTAACCACAAGTTCTCCCTTATTTTCAATAGTGATTTGGCTATAATCCGCAAATGTTATTGTGACGGGAAAAACTATTTCTAGGATATTATTTCCCTCAATGGTAGCATCAAAGACTTCTTCAATTTTTTCAAGATCACTTTTGGAATTGATGCTGATCTCAACCCCATTTGCATTTACGGTATATGGAAACTGAATGGCAAAACAACTGGCTCCGTCCACAATATTGTCATAAGAACCATCTTGGGAGGAGGTTTGTTGAATTAAACCAGCAATATCAGATTGGGCCGCAATGGTTTGTTCCTCGTCACTGCCCCCGACATCTTCATATTCTTCTTGACAGGAATACAACCCAATAACAGACACCATGAGCACAACACGCATCACATTGTCAATCAGCTTCTTCATAACTATTGATTTTTTGGGGTTATTCTTTACCACTAAACAATTCTCAAAAAAAAAACCCTACTTTTCCTTAATATTTTTCAAATATATTTGATTCCCTAATCAAACCATCTTCAATGAGCAACGTTTGTGAAGAGCAAATTTTCAGTAAAGTTTTCAAGGCCCACTCCAAAACGGTCTTTAACTATATATTCTATAAGTTCGGCAATGAGGAAAAAGCCAACGATGCCGTACAAGAAGCATTTGTAAAATTATGGCAGAACTGTGCAAAAGTGAGTCCGGAGAAAGCAAAATCCTATGTTTACACAGTAGCCAACAACCTTTATTTAAATGTGATAAAGGCTGAAAAGGTAAGGTTGAAACATGCCGACAGTCTTGTAAAGGATAGAACCAACGAATCTCCAGAATTTTTAATGGAGGAACAAGAATACAAGGAAAAATTGGACAATGCGCTTAATGCCCTACCCGAAAATCAACGGACCACATTTTTACTGAACCGAATCGATGGTAAAAAATATGCAGAAATTGCAGAAATGGAGGAGGTGAGCGTAAAAGCCATTGAAAAACGAATGCATTTGGCCCTCAAAAGTTTACGGGAACATATTGATGGCATTTAGCTATAGAATTTATTTTGAATTTTAAGTAGGGTATTTTAACAACTAGTTGTTTGTATAACGTAAAGCATAGAACCCATGCAAGAAAATTATTTGGCAAAATGGCTGAGCGGAGAGCTTTCAGAGGATGAGCTTCGGGAATTTAAAGGCTCCGAAGCGTATGCCTCGTACCAAAAGCTAAAGGATGTTTCTAGTAGGTTGGTAGCTCCCGAATTCGATGCCGACCAAGCATTGCAACGCCTAAAAGATGAGTACATCGACAATGCGCCAAAGGTAATTTCCCTGAACCCGTTCAAGAAATTCCTTAGGGTGGCTGCAGTCATTGCTGTTCTACTTGCTGGTTCATACTTCTACATAAATACTTTGGACGAAAATGTAACCACAGAATTTGCAGAACGCTCCGAAGTTGTGCTTCCCGATGATTCCGAAATATTTTTGAATGCCGGTTCCCAAATCTCATACAGTGAGAAAGGTTGGGACAAAAATCGAAACATTGATTTACAAGGCGAAGCTTTCTTTAAAGTAGCCAAAGGAAAAAAATTCACCGTTTCTACCGACCATGGAACAGTTAGCGTATTGGGAACACAGTTCAATGTGGAAAACAGAAAAGGCTTTTTTGAAGTAACCTGCTACGAAGGATTGGTAAGCGTCACCCACAACAATAAAGAATTAAAACTGCCCGCAGGAAATTCCTTTCTGGTAATCGATGGCAAAATTGTAAGCACTGGCACTCCAAATGGTAATTCCCCCTCTTGGATGAACAACGAAAGTAGTTTTGAAAGTATTCCTTTAAAATATGTTTTTGCCGAGCTGGAAAGACAGTTCAATATCCAGGTTAGCATTGAAAATATTGATACAAATCTTTTATTTACAGGTTCGTTTAACAACACAGACCTAAAAATGGCGTTAAAAAGTATAAGTACCCCCTCCCAAACACGTTTTAAAATAGACGGAGACAACGTACTTTTTTATGCTGAGAACACACAACAATAAGCATATAGGCCTCGTCCTCGGTGTTTTGTTTTTTCTGGCAGGCAACATGAATGCACAGGAAGAACAACAATCCCTTATTTCATACATAAAAAATATAGAGAATCGTTTTGATGTCAAGTTCTCCTATCTTGATGAGGATTTGGATGGTCTCACCCTTAAAATTCCAGAAAGCCTGAATACCCTAGAAGAAATCCTTAAATACATCAAGGAGTCCTTCAATATTCAAACAGAAAAACTCAATGACCGCTATTACACCCTCTCCACCAAAAATCAGGTCAATGTGTGCGGTGTGGTTTTGGATAATTTTGCCGAAAACACGGTTATTGGCGCCACAATAGAGGTTTTGGGAACAGGCACCGCTAAAATAACGGACAATAACGGCTCTTTTTCACTGGAGAATATTCCTAGAAACGCGTCCCTGCAGATTCGGTACTTGGGTTATGTGACCAAATATGTAAAGGTAGAATCCCTCTTGCAACAAAGCGGATGTCCCAAAATACTTTTGGCACCTTATTACGAGCAATTGGATGAAGTGTTCGTGTACAAATACCTCACCTCGGGAATTATAAAAGAAAAGGATGCCAGCATCACATTGAACACCGCAGAGTTTGGAATACTCCCAGGACTTATTGAACCTGACATTCTGCAAACCGTCCAGGCCTTACCGGGGATAAAAAGTATTGACGAGACCGTATCGGACATCAACGTTCGTGGTGGTACCAACGACCAAAACCTTATTCTTTGGAACGGCATAAAAATGTATCAATCCGGACATTTTTTTGGGTTGATATCTGCCTTTAACCCCTATCAAACGGATAAAGTGACCATCTATAAAAATGGGACGCCCGCCAACTTTGGTGACGGGGTGAGCAGCGTTATTCAAATGGAAACAGGAAATTCTGTCCCCGAAACTTTTAGCGGCGGAGGTGGTTTTAATTTAATAAGCGGTGATATCTACGCCGAGGCTCCCATAACCCATAACCTTGGAATTCAGTTTTCTGCAAGACGTTCTGCCACAGACTTTTTAAGCACACCCACCTACAAACAGTTCATCAACAGGGCGTTTCAGGATAGTGAGATTACACTTCAAAACAACAGCACCGTCGATGATGAATTTATACGTGATGAAGACTTTTTCTTTTACGATTTTTCCGGAAAAATCCTGTACGACCTAAACGAATATCACAAAATCAGATTAAGTGCCATACACATCAAAAACAATTTAAAGTTTGACGAAACCAATGTTACAGCAGATGAAACCAACATCAGCCTATTGAGACAGGACAATATTTCCGTTGGAGGGCAACTCCAGAGCAGTTGGACCGATAGATTCTCCACACACCTGAATATGTATTACTCCAAGTACAATTTGGATGCACAAAATATTTATGATAATCAGGTTCAGCAGTTGTTCCAAAACAATCAGGTGATTGAAAACGCCTTAAAATTAAATACCAACTATATTCTGAATGATTCCTTTAACTGGAACAATGGGTATCAATATATTGAAACTGGTATTGTCAATGCCACTATCATAAATCAGCCCAGTTTTGAAAGTGAACTCAAAGGAGTAATCCGAACCCATGCACCATACTCACAACTCAATTACAATTCTCCCGGGAATAAATTCATCGGGGAAATTGGAGCGAGATTCAATTTTATCGAGAATCTGAACACCTTTCAACAGCTTTTGGTGGAACCCAGAATCAACCTGAACTTTAAATTGGCCAATTATATTAGGGCCGAAGTTTTGGGAGAATTCAAGAGCCAGACTACCAACCAAATCATAGATTTGGAACAAAATTTTTTGGGCATAGAAAAACGCAGATGGATTCTTTCCAACGATAACACGCTTCCGGTGACCAAGAGTAAGCAAGGCTCAGCAGGTATCAATTACGAAAAAAACAATTTTTATGTGGGTGTGGAGGGCTTCTATAAAAATGTGGATGGCATCAGTACCAGCACGCAAGGTTTTCAGAATCAATATCAATTTTCGGGAGAAATAGGGAGTTACAATGTTAAGGGATTGGAACTGCTCATCAACAAAAAAGGAGATAACTACAGTACTTGGCTAAGTTATGCCTACAATAAGAATGATTACACCTTCGACTCCATTGTACCGCAAACATTCCCTAACAATTTAGATATAAGACATACCATTACCTTCGCCAGCACCTACAATTATAAGGATTTGAAGCTGAGTATTGGTCTTAATTACAGAACAGGCAAACCGTTTACCGAACCTGTTCCAGGCGATGAAGGGCTGGATGACAACTTCTCCCCGCCCAGAATCAACTTTCAGGAACCAAACAGCAGTAGGTTGCCAGAATATTTTAGGGCGGATGCCTCGGCCATATACAATTTTCAAATCGGTAGAACTATTCGGGCCAACGCCGGGCTGTCCATTTTAAACTTCACAAATAGAAGAAACAGCCTCAACAAATATTATCGGGTCAACCAAAATAATGAAATCGAGACTGTGGAAAACTTTTCTCTGGGCATTACCCCGAATGTGAGTTTTAGGGTGAGTTTTTAAATTTTGTAGATTTATAGAATCAATCTCCCCGATTCAATAACCTGAATCACCCCTCTTTTTCCAAGAGGGGAGCTTTTTATATAGAGATTGATGAAAAAAAGAATCCATAACCGCAAAGAATTAGAAAACTACAGAAAAAAGTTACGAAAGAACCTAACCCCCGCCGAAGCTTTTTTATGGCGTTACCTCAAAGCCAAAAAACTACGAGGTAGACGTTTCAACCGTCAGCATAGCATCAAAAACTACATTGTTGATTTCTATTGTGCTTCAGAAAAATTAGTGATAGAATTGGACGGAGCCGTACACAATACACCTCAAGCCCAAGAATACGACGCAAAGCGCACTCAGGTTATAAATGAGCTAGGTTATACCGTGATACGATTTGAGAATAAAATGGTGTTTGAGAACTTGGAATCAGTCCTGTCAGAAATCTCAGGACATTTTAAACAAACCCCATAAGCTTCTCCCTTTTAAAAAGGGAGACTGAGAGGGTTCCTACATCCTATCAGGAACATCAATACCCAACAAACGGAAAGATGATTGAATCACCTCGCCCACTTTTTGGGACAACTGCACCCTAAAGTTTTTCTTCTGCTCGTCAATTTCACCCAAAATAGAAACTTGCTGATAGAACGAGTTAAACTCCTTCACCAAATCGTACGTATAGTTTGCAATCAAAGCAGGGCTAAAGTTTTCCGCTGCCAACTGAACCGTTTCGGGAAACAATTGAATCTGTTTCAATAACTCTTTCTCCTTTTCGTGCAAGTCCATCGAGGTCTTGACTGGCCCCGACCCAACACCCTCTGCCTTCCTTAAAATAGACTGAATCCTTGCGTAGGTATATTGAATAAACGGCCCCGTGTTCCCTTGGAAATCTACCGATTCTTCGGGATTAAAAAGGATACGTTTCTTAGGGTCCACTTTTAAAATGTAGTACTTAAGCGCACCCAAACCTATGGTTCGGTACAATTGCTTTTTCTCTTCACCGGAATAGCCTTCCAATTTGCCCAATTCTTGGGAAATGGATTCGGCGGTATCTTCCATATTTTTGATAAGGTCGTCCGCATCCACTACGGTACCTTCCCTACTCTTCATTTTTCCGCTTGGCAAATCCACCATGCCATAACTCAAATGGAACAACTGCTCCGCCCAAGAATAGCCCAGTTTTTTCAAGATAAGGAACAAGACTTTAAAGTGATAATCCTGCTCATTACCCACCGTGTAGACCATTCCGTTAATGTCTGGATGGTCCGTTACCCGTTGGATGGCCGTACCGATATCCTGGGTCATATACACCGCAGTGCCATCGGAACGCAATACGATTTTTTCATCCAATCCGTCATCCGTCAAGTCAATCCAAACACTGCCATCTTCTTTTTTAAAGAAAACCCCACGTTCCAATCCATCCTTAACCACATCCCGACCCAGCAAATAGGTATCGCTCTCGTAGTACAGGGTATCAAAATCAACGCCCAAGTTCTTGTAGGTGATATCGAAACCTTCGTACACCCAACCGTTCATTTTTTTCCAAAGTGCCACAACTTCATCATCCCCAGCTTCCCATTTACGGAGCATTTCTTGGGCCTCCAATAAAATCGGAGCCTCTTTTTCAGCCTTTTCTTTGGGTGTACCTGATTCGACCAATTCGGCTATCTGTTCTTTGTAGGCTTTATCAAAGGCCACATAGTATTTTCCAACCAAGTGGTCCCCTTTTAAACCGGAAGATTCTGGGGTTTCACCCTCGCCGAATTTCTGCCAGGCCAACATACTTTTGCAAATATGGATACCTCGGTCGTTAATAATCTGGGTTTTGTACACCTTTTTGCCAGAAGCCTTCAAAATCTCCGCTACGGAATAGCCCAAAAGATTATTTCGGATATGCCCCAAGTGCAACGGTTTGTTGGTATTGGGAGATGAATATTCCACCATCACGGCATCATCCGACTGGGTTTTTACATAACCAAAATCGGTTTCTTCAAAAATGGCGTTGAAGAAATTAAGGTAGTAGCTATCAGCAATAAGAATGTTCAAAAAGCCTTGTACCACGTTGCACTTCAATACTTCATCAACATTCTCAACCAGGTACTCGCCTATCTTGGTCCCAATCTGCACCGGATTCCCTTTCACAAGGCGCAACATAGGGAATACCACTACGGTTATGTCACCCTCAAAATCCTTTCGGGTAGGTTGAAATTCCACCGTGGGCAATTCAACTTGGTACAGTTGTTTTACCGCCTCGATTACTTTTTGGGTCAAATCGTTCTGCAAACTCATCTATAAAGGCTTTTCAGGGCGCAAAACTACGCATTTTTTGGGCTTTTCCCACACATCGGTCAAACGGTCCGCCGTAATTTGACTAATTTTAGATATGCTTTTGAACGTCTCCTACAACGATAAAACAATCACCAAAAAAATTGACGATGCCGTAGGCAAACCCATCCCCATAAAAGAGCGCTTTGCCATGGGCGGTATCGGCTCCCCAAAACTTTTTATTACCGAGGCCAGTATCGATATTTACAATCAGCTCATTTTGGACAACAGTACCAACACCTGTAATGTGGAAATCCGTCCGAACGGCATCATTGTTCGGTTCCGTTCCCGTTTGGAGACCTACGGGCTTATCATCCCCTACTACAAATTGAACGTGTACAAAGGTGATATCGGAATCTATTCCATTTATATGGACCATTACTTTATAAAAGTAAAGGCGGATACCAAGGCCATTCAGCGATTCTTCCGTAAATTGATGGACCATCGCGCGGACAACCTTCCCACTAACCTAGAAGATATATGAAAATATTACTGACAGGGGCCAATGGCTACATCGGGATGCGCATATTACCCAAACTTTTGGATATGGGCCACAGCGTAGTTTGTGCTGTTCGGGATGAAAAACGGCTTTCGGTCGATGCTAAAATCCGCTCAAAAATTGATATTGTCGAGATTGATTTTTTGGACGACCCCGAAAAACAACAAGTGCCCAAGGATATTGATGCCGCCTACTACTTGATACATTCCATGACCTCATCCGTCACCGATTTTGATGAAAAAGAGGCGCAAGCGGCCAAAAATTTTAATATGATTTTGGGGAAAACCCAATGCCAACAGGTTATCTACCTCAGCGGTATTGTGAACGACAAGGAGCTTTCCAAACACCTCAGCTCCAGAAAAAATGTAGAAGAAATTCTATACAAAGGCCCGTTTGATGTTACGGTGCTCCGTGCTGGGATTATTGTAGGCTCTGGAAGCTCTTCTTTTGAAATTATACGGGACCTCTGCGAAAAACTGCCCATCATGATTACCCCTAAATGGGTGCTTACCAAAACGCAGCCGATTGCCATTCGCGATGTGATTCAGTTCCTTACCGAAGTGTTGGGCAACAAAGAAACGTACGGTCAATCCTTTGATATTGGCGGTCCCGATATTCTTACTTATAAAGATATGTTGCACGGCTACGCCAAGGTCCGTGGGTTTAAAAACTGGATTTTCACCGTTCCCGTGATGACCCCGAAATTGTCTTCCTACTGGCTCTATTTTGTGACCTCGACTTCCTATAAATTGGCCATGAATCTGGTGGACAGCATGAAAATGGAAGTCATTGCAGAGGATAATCGTTTACAAAAAATGCTGGGCATAGAAACCCACAGTTATGAAGAAGCCATCGACTTGGCCTTCAAAAAAATTGAACAAAACCTCGTTATCAGTAGCTGGAAGGACAGTATTGCAAGCGGCAGAATAAAAAAGGATTTAGAGGATTATATCCAAGTACCCAAATATGGTGTTCTGCAGGATAAAAAATCCATTCCCATACAAAATGAGAAAGAAGTCCTCAAGAACATCTGGCAGATTGGTGGCGCAAACGGCTGGTATTATGGTAATTGGCTTTGGAAAATCCGTGGTTTTTTGGATAAATTGGTCGGCGGACCGGGACTGCGACGTGGTCGCACCCACCCCGATAAAATTTTTCCTGGTGATGCACTGGACTTTTGGCGAGTGCTTCTGGCCGACAAAAAAAGTAAGCGACTGTTGCTTTTTGCCGAAATGAAAACCCCGGGCGAAGCTTGGCTGGAGTTTAAAATTGAGGATGGAGTGCTCTACCAAACCGCTACCTTTCGGCCCAAAGGGCTATTGGGGCGATTGTATTGGTACTCCGTGCTCCCGTTCCACCTTTTCATCTTTGGCAACATGATCAAGAATATTGCAAAAGTGTAAATACTCAAAGTAAAAACCTCTGTCATATCGAGCGCAGTCGAAGGAGTTAAGCATAACGTAGTGTCATTTCGAAATGAATCCTGATAACCATTTGGAAGATTGAGAAATCTAAACTGTTCTTAGATTTCTCACATACGTTCGAAATGACGAATCTTCCTAACTCCTAACCCTAAGCTGTTAAAATACTATTAAGCCATATCGGGGATTCCCTATTTCTTTGCACTTTGTCACAAAATTGCCCAAAGCTCGTCTAAACCACAGACAACCTTTCCTCCCCAAAAGGCGTCTTAACATTGAAACCATATCTGTAATTATGCCCGTAAAACAGACCTTATTTCTTGCTTATTTTTCACTTTTGATGGCACTTCCGATGGCCTCCCAGACCATTAGTTCGCGTTTGGTGGATGCCAAGACCCAAAAAGGAATTCCCTACGCCACCATCCAATATGGGGAGCACCAAGGAGTGGTCACTAATGATGAAGGCCGCTTTAGTTTTATATTGGAAGAAGGTACCGCCCTGCCCGACTCCATTTATGTGACTTCCATGGGTTACGAGAAAAAAGGCTTCACGCTGGAACAGATGCAGGACAGCTTGGTTACTTTGAGTGCCAAGGCCATTGAATTGAGCGGTGTGTATGTTTTCGACAAGGAGCTGGAGGTGGATGACATTATTGATAAAATGATAGAGAACATTCCCCAAAACGTGAACAAAGCTCCCGTAAAACAACGGTTTTTCCTCCGGAAATCGGAACTGGCCAATATGCATAAAGTGGATTTTGGGTTCGAAAAATCATCCATTAAAGAACTCAACAAGGAATTGATGGACAGCATTGCCCGATCTATCCCTAAAAATGCTTCGCACTATACAGAAAGTTTTGGCGACTTCTATAAAAACAACACCGATTACAAGCTCAACATTCTAAAAGCGGCCGACCTGTACGATAAACGCGATGTGGGTTCTTTTGAAGATTTGGCAGAACACATGGAGGATATCTTTACAGCAAACGTAAAGCCGGGTTCTTATCTAAAGATAAAATCGGGGATTTTTAGTGAAAAGATACAGGTGGATTCCATTCTGGATACCATGGACGATGAACGGATGGACCAAGCCAAAAAGCTGAAAGCCCAAGTAAAAAAAGACAGTATTTCGGGCTTGACGGATAGCCAACGTTGGCAGTTCAAGGAACTATTGAGCCAACTGTACTATAAAGATGATACCAAGTTGGATTTAGTGGACAAGAACCGCCGTTACGAGTTTAAACTGGCCGGCTATGCCGATATTGGCGATGCTGGGGTATACGTGGTCGATTTTTGGCCCAAGCGAAGCAGTGCGGATTTCAAGGGACGTCTCTACATCAACATTGAGGACTTTGCCGTAATGCGGTTGGATTTTACCAATACACAACGCTTGCGCAACTTTAGGTTGCTTGGTATTACCTACCGCGAAACGGTGTACAAGGGCACCATGCGATTTGCCAAATTGCCCAATGGCAAGTATGACCTTCAGTTTATGGAATTGGCCGATGGCAAGTTCTTTGGAGTGGACAGACCGCTAAAAGTGGTAGAAAAGAACAAACATGTAAAAGGCCGTCGCAAACAGAACGAATTGAAGCTGAACATTGATTTCCAGATGCACGTTACCTCCAAATGGGAGCTTGTAGTCTTTAACCAAGACAACATTGCCGAGAGCGAGTTCAAATCCTTTAAAGAGGATAAAACGGTAAAAGCTACCTATATGCCACGCTACGACGCGGAGTTTTGGAAAGGCTATACCATTATGGAACCCAACCAGGCCATTCGTGGGTTTACAGCTGAGGAGGAAGATTAGTTATGAGTTTTGGGTTAAGAGTTCTAGGTTTTTAGTTTTTCTTCTCTACCCTTCGCCTTTTATCTTTTCCCCTTTACCTCTCTTGTCATATATGGCATGTAACGACTATTCAAAAGTCCTTTTCTTGCCTCTATCATGGGAAAAGAAGAAAATTTATTTAATTGGATTGAAGATAGGTATGGCACACCCGAAGAATTGGCCAAAGTTTTGGATCTAGCCTTGGAAATGTTGTTTTATTTGGAGGAAGATACGTTTGACCGTAAAGAAGTACACGAAGTGGTTGCTGCGCTTCGGGGGATTGTGGTTGGGTTGAGAAAATGAAATGCAAAGCATCGATTGAGAAATCTTAGCAGTTTCTTAGATTTTCACTCTCCCTTCGGTCGGTTCGAAATGACAAATTAATCATTGTTTATTGCTCACTGTCAATTGTGGATTGTTTCGGCCGAAGCAATTTCCCTAAAAAGTAGAGAGCCGCCATAATCAGGAGTATCAACAATAACACAAAGCAGCTATTCAAAAGCACCGAACCCAGCCCAAGCTCCACAACATTTAAAAATGGATACGGATAAAAACCGGAAAGATGTCCCCTCACCAACACAGAAACCACATACCCTAAAGGGTAAAGCAGCCACTTGGAGAGCTGTTTCCATTCAACCGTGGTCTTGGAACAGAACATGAGCCAATACACATACATCAGTACCGGGATTATGGAATGCAATAGTTCATCCACCACCATTTGAAGGCCCGTTGGAGCCCAAAGGCTCCTGAGAACAAATTGGTACACCAATCCCACCACCAATATAAAAGAGGTCAGAGCCATTGGCGTAGCCTTCCGGTGAAAAAGGGCAAGTCGTTTTTGGTCCGCCCCAAACACCTTAGTGGTAAAAAAGAGGGCAACCAATGTGTTGGTAAGAATGGTAAAATAGCTGATAAAACGCAACAAACTTTCAATCAGGGCGGTTTCTCTGTTCTGGAGCATTAAATAGAGTTGGGCGAGTACGGCAAACCATCCTGCACACATCCCTAAAATCTCAAAATTTCTGCGCATATGCTACTTAATTCTATTCTCAGTTGGGCCAATACACCCTTAAAGTCCCTCAAGGGGACAATTAGGCTTTTGGCAAAAATACTTCGGCCATCATACAACGGGCGCTGCCACCACCACAGGTCTCAATGGTATCCAACGGACTGTGGATGATAAGACAATGTTTTTCAATGGCCGTGATTTGTTCTTGTGTGAGGCTATTGTACGCTTGGGTACTCATCACCATAAAACGCTTATCGTCGGCACCTATTACCTGTAGCATGTTTCCAGCAAAGTGGCACATTTGCTCTTCGGTAATGCGTATGATTTCCTTGCCGTCCATTTTAATGTGCTCTACCACATTTTTTCGTTCCTTTTTATCATCGATGGAATCCAAACAGATAACGGCAAAGGTTTCCGCCATGGCCATCATTACGTTGGTATGATAAATAGGCAATCGCTCACCTTCCACCGTTTGATTGGCATGAAATATCACCGGAAAACAATCAAAATCTTCACAAAATTCGATAAAGAGATCTTCGTGCGCGCGTTCGGACAATGCGCAATATGCTTTCTGGTTTACTCTGTCCAATAGAATACTTCCAGTACCTTCCAAAAACACCTCTTCCTCTTCTGCGTCCGTGTAATCCATAAAATTATTGATTACAAAACCGTTGTCTTCCAAAAGTTCAAAGATGTCCTCTCTTCGCTCCTTTCTGCGGTTTTCCGCAAACATCGGGTATACGCAAACGGTTCCATTATCGTGAAAAGAGACCCAGTTGTTCGGAAATATGGAATCGGGAGTATCGCGCTCCATATTGTCGCTTATGGTAATCACGTTGACACCATTGTCCCGAAGCACCTTTACAAATTGGTCGAATTCTTCCTGTGCCTTTCTATTGATCTCGACATTTTTTAGATGCGGGTCTTCCTGAAAATAATTGTTGACCGCAGTCTGCTCGTTCATCCTAAAGTTAACGGGGCGCACCATCAGAATGGTGTTGGTAATCTGGTTCTTCAATACGTTGACTGTTTTTGGTATACCTGTGGCAGCAGGAAACGGGGTTATAAAATTTATGCTCTTACCAAAGGCATGGTGCTACATCGCAACAGACCTTCTTGCTTGGCTATTTCGGCATAGGGAATCTCCTCTACGGTAAATCCCTGGTCCCTAAGCCAATTGTTCAATCGGGTAAAATTCTTTTCCGAAACTACGACTTCCGGAGAGATGGAAAATACATTGCTGAACATTTGATACATTTCTTCCTTATCGATTTCAAAGATATTGTCCGGACCGAAGAAATCCACCAAATATTGGTATTCTTCTTCCACTAGAAATCCGTTCTTGTGCAAAATGGCCTTATCCTTTCCTACGGGTTGAAAACAACAATCCAAGTGCAATGCGTTTTCCCTTGGGTTGGTATTCGATTTTCTCAGTTCAAAGGATTTCACGGTTTTATGAGGGAACATATCCCGAATAAACTCCACTGCTTCAATATTGGTTCGTGCCGTGATATAACTTGCGTAATCGCTCCCTGTATAGGTGCCAATAAAAATATGGTCGTTCCAGGGCATTACATCGCCACCTTCAATATGTACCTCGGCTGGTGGCCGTATAATTTTATTGGGGTCAATATCATTCAACACCTCATGGATTGCTTCGAACTCCCTTTCACGATCGGGCAAAATATTGGCATGAAACAATTTATCCTCTATTACAAAAGCAATATCCCTGGCAAATATCTGGTTACAGTCTTCCAATACCTCCGGCCGATAAACCTTTACATCATATTTATGGAATACACGGGCAAAAGCTTCCATTTCTTTGATCATATCGGCCTCCTTTGGATACGTACCTGCTTTGATAAATTCGATGGATTTTGGATCGTAGGCTTCCTCAATAGTCGGAACCGGCCCACAACTTTCAGCAGTTCCTAAAAGGACTACTTTTAAAGGGCTGGTCTCATCAACAACGTTCAAATCTATCATACTAGGGTTATTTGTCTCCGAAAATATCGGCAGATATGATCAACACGGAAAAATCCTAAAATTTCTATGGCAAATCTAGTGTTTTAGTTGAATTTTATTGCTCGCGTAAATAAGAAAATCCTCCAACTTTTCAATGCCTTACCCTCTAGAAGTATGGTTTGCAGTTTTAAAACGGGGTAATTTTTATCAAAACCTCAAAATACTGTTCAAAACCTCAAAAACTGACATATATCAGGCACTTAAAATGTTTTTATTACTACTTTTGTTTTAAGATTTTTCTTACCTATGAAAAAATTAATGCTCACATCCATTCTACTGGCAACTTTAGCAGTTGTCTTTGGGGGCATGAATGCTTTCCAAAAAATAGATCGTTTTAGCTTTATTTCCAAAACTGGGACTGCTGCTAATCATGAGATGATTCATGTGGTAAAATATGATGATTGCATTACCCAAGAGGACTTGCCCAAGAGACATTTTCTGTTTACACACCAGATAACCCATCAGCATATAGAACCTGAATACAATAGAGTGAACGAATCAGCGAGGAAATATAGCACAGCGTTGGATTCTACCCTAAAGAGCTTGAGTACTGTGGATGCCCATGACTTTATCCACAAAACTTTTCAAGATGCAAAAAATGAAGCATCCAGAGAGGACATTTCCGAAATGCAAAGGCATTACCAGTTTGAAATAATGCGAATGTGCCTAGATAAGGATAAGCATTTAAACCAAAACACAATAGGACGCATTCTATAGTTAGTTAATTTGTCCCATTGAAAAAGGGGACGATAATCGCCCCCTTTTTTATTTTACCGTTGTCCCAAATCTTACCTTTTTTCCAAAGGAACAAATCCTCTATGGTTTTCACCAATGTAAACTTGTCTTGGCCTACCTATAGGTTCTTTTCTTAATCTCATTTCTCTCCATTGTGCAATCCAACCGGGCAATCTACCCAATGCGAACATTACAGTGAACATTTCTGTTGGAATACCCAGCGCACGATAGATAATCCCCGAATAGAAATCCACGTTGGGGTACAGTTTTCTATCTACAAAGTAGCTGTCTTCCAAGGCTTCTTTCTCCAGACCTTTGGCAATATCCAAAATAGGATCTTCAATACCTAAATTGCCCAATACCTCGTCTGCGGACTTTTTGATAATCTTGGCTCTTGGGTCAAAGTTTTTATATACTCTGTGTCCAAAGCCCATCAACCTGAAAGGATCTTCCTTATCCTTGGCTTTGGCCATGTATTTTTTAGTATCACCACCATCTGCTTCGATAGCTTCCAACATTTCCAGTACAGCTTGGTTGGCCCCACCATGCAATGGCCCCCATAATGCGGATATACCTGCGGAAAGTGAAGCAAAAAGACCGGCATGGGAAGAACCCACGATTCTTACCGTGGATGTAGAACAGTTTTGTTCGTGATCTGCGTGCAAAATCAACAATTTGTCCAAAGCGTCGATTGCTATTGGGTCTCTTTTATATTCTTGATTTGGTCTTTTGAACATCATTTTATGGATGTTTTCCACATAGCCCAAAGTATCATCCCCATAATCCAATGGAAGACCTTTTTTCTTACGTAAGGTCCAAGCCACCAAAACCGGGAACTTTGCCAAAATACGTACAATGGAGTTGTACATAGCGGACTCCGAAGAAACGTCCACACAAGATGGATTAAAAGCGACCAAAGCACTTGTCAACGAAGATAGCACGCCCATAGGGTGGGCAGATTTTGGAAAGCCATCCAAAATTTTCTTCATCTCCTCGTCCACTTGGGATTCTTCTTTAATGTCGCTGTGGAATTTTTCAAGCTGCTCCTTGTTCGGCAACTCGCCAAAAATCAGAAGATATGCAACTTCCAAAAAGTCAGCTTTCTCGGCAAGATCTTCAATGGAATATCCTCGATATCTCAAAATACCTTTTTCGCCATCGAGGAACGTTATGGCACTCTCACAAGACCCAGTGTTTTTGTAACCGGGGTCTATGGTCACCATTCCTGTTGCGGCCCTCAAGGTTTTGATATCTATGGCCAATTCATCTTCAGTACCTTTTATAACAGGGAATTCATATCTTTCTCCCCCATATTCGAGTATAGCTTTATCCGACATTTTATGTTTTAATAGATTAGTAAAAATAGAATGCGAAAATTACGAAAAAGCACAGCCATTAACAATTTCCAGCTGCTATTTGTGCTGATATTAACGCTAAAATGATATATAAAAATTGGGTCAATCCAATTTGTAGAGCACTTTGTAATATTCGTCTACGGATTTCTGCCATGTAAAGCGCTTTTTTCGTGCCGCAGCCTGTATTTTTTTCCAAGTTGGTTTATCATTTGCGAACACATCCAAAGCTACATCCATTGCTTCCAACATGCTTTTAATTTTTTCATCGTAGCTATCGCCATCAAAACTAAAACCTGTCCTCATATGTTCCACGGTATCCTTTAACCCTCCGGTATGGTGGACCAAACATGGATTCCCATTTCTCATAGCAAGCATTTGACTGATGCCACAAGGTTCAAAAAGGCTGGGCATAAAATACAGGTCGGATTCCAGGTACATAGAATCAATGAGTTTTTCTGACTGACCGTTGGTGAATATGAAATTCTTGTGTTGGTAGCTCAATTTCCTGAAGAGTTCCTCATACTCTGGAGCTCCGGTACCCAAAAGCATAAAGATACCATCGACCTTTTCGAGCTTTTTCAGTATTTCCACAAAGGCTTCTGGCGACCTCATGAAAAAGTAAAATTTTTGCTCTGTCAACCTAGCTACGCTCGAAGCGATAAATTTGGGGCGCTCTTCCACAAATGCCATGATCTTCTCTCCAGTATGGGCCAAAAAATCGGCCTTGTATTTTTTATCCTCTTGCTGCAACCATCCAAACAATGCTTTGACCGTATTCCGGTAAATATTCCCTTTTTTCTCCTTGTTGATGTTTTTATAGTTACAACCGTTCAGTATGCCGAACAATCGGCCTTCTTCATCTGCTTTCTGTAAATCGGTTTCCAAGCCTTCTCCTCCAATGAACTCAGGAGGTGAACTGGGCAGCAACACATCATCTTTATACGATGGTGATACAGTATGTACGGCATCCGCAAATCGAATGCCCACGGCCATAAGGTTGATACAGTCTTGGTACCTGTGATCCATTAACCTTTGATAGTCCAACGGAACGTTGGGGAACCAATTTTTTACGGAGGAATAATTATTGTCAAATGGACGTATGCCCTGAATGGCCAAATTATGGATGCTATAAATAATCCTGATATCCTTCAGATTGGTATATTCGGGATGATATTCGCGCAGAAACAACAATAGGCTGGAGTGCCAATCGTGCAGGTGTACCAAATCCACATCTCCAAACGCTCCCTGCTTTATGGCTTCGGCCACCGCTGTACAAAAGATAAAATACTTAATGGCATCGGTATAGAAGGGCTCTTCTGGGTCGTTGTGGTAAATGTGTGCAATATCTCCTGCTTCAATTTCTGGATGGTGCAACACATAATGAAAAATATTGGGAAACTCCTTTTTGGGCTTTACCTCGTAGAGCTCGGCCGTATACCCCAAACCTCGTAGTGTAAAATTTACGGTTGTTCTTGGCAATCCTCCATGATGAAGCCTAGAGTATGCCGGTACAACCACATGCACCTTATCGCCCCGTTCGGATATCTGCCTTGGCACATCGCGGACCACGTCGCCCATACCACCAGCTTTACAGTTTTCCAAAGCGTCATTTTCGGCGGCAATAAAAAGAAAGTTGTTCATGCGGGAGAATTATTAATGATAGTTTAGTGAACCCTTAATTTAACCAAAGTTTGGAACTGAAACAAAAAAAAGCCTTTCCGGATCAGGAAAGGCTTTTTGTATGCTAAAAAATCATTATTCTTAGTTTACCTTGAAGGCCTTTTCTTGTGGATAATAGGCTACTTCGCCCAATTCCTCCTCAATTCTCAACAACTGGTTGTATTTTGCCATTCGGTCACTTCTGGAGGCAGAACCTGTTTTGATTTGCCCTGTGTTCAATGCTACTGCCAAATCAGCGATGGTGTTGTCCTCTGTCTCACCAGACCTGTGTGACATTACGGAGGTATATCCTGCATTCTTTGCCATGTTTACAGCGGCAATGGTCTCTGTCAATGTTCCGATTTGGTTTACTTTGATCAAGATGGAATTGGCAATACCGTTTTCAATTCCACGGGAAAGACGCTCAACGTTTGTTACGAACAAGTCATCTCCAACCAATTGAACTTTGTCACCGATCTTATCGGTCAAAACTTTCCAACCTTCCCAATCGTTTTCGTCCATTCCATCTTCTATGGAAATAATCGGGTATTTTTCACAAAGGTCGGCAAGGTACTGAGCTTGCTCCTCAGAAGTACGAACCACACCTTTGCTTCCTTCGAATTTGGTATAATCGTAAGCTCCGTCAACATAAAATTCTGCCGAAGCACAATCCAATGCGATCATAATCTCGTCACCCAATTTGTAACCTGCTTTTTCCACAGCTTTTGCGATAGTATCCAAAGCGTCTTCGGTACCACCTTCCAATGTCGGTGCAAATCCACCTTCATCACCTACAGCAGTGCTCAAATTACGATCGTGCAAGACTTTCTTAAGGTTATGGAAGATTTCGGTACCCATTTGCATGGCGTGGCTAAAATCCTTTGCCTTAACCGGCATTACCATAAACTCTTGGAATGCGATGGGCGCATCGGAATGCGACCCTCCATTGATAATGTTCATCATTGGAACTGGAAGCGTATTGGCACTAACACCACCTACATATCGGTACAATGGCATACCCAACTCATTGGCCGCAGCTTTCGCCACTGCCAAGGATACACCCAAAATAGCGTTGGCACCCAATTTTGATTTGTTCGGAGTTCCGTCCAACTCGATCATAGTTTGATCAATATGGTTCTGTTCAAAAACCGAAGTACCGATAAGCTCCTCGGCGATAATCGTATTTACGTTGTTTACGGCCTTGCCCACTCCTTTACCCATAAAGGAATCGCCGCCATCTCGCAATTCAACGGCTTCATGCTCCCCAGTAGAGGCTCCGGAAGGTACTGCTGCCCTTCCCACTATTCCATTTTCTGTTGTTACATCTACTTCTACTGTCGGGTTCCCTCTGGAATCCAATATTTGTCTTGCATGAATGTTGATAATGATGCTCATTTTAATTCAATGTTTTATAGTTGTGATTATTGGCTAAAGATACAAAAGACAGTGTTTTTAACTCCATGATATTACTCACAAAACGCACTTAAATACTTAAAAACAAAACTATATCGTTTTAGTTTTTACTAGCCTTGATCAAATCGAAGAACTGGTCGAACAGATAGTCTGCATCGTGTGGACCTGGACTTGCTTCGGGATGGTATTGTACCGAGAATACGTCCTTGTTCTTCATTTTGATTCCTGCAACGGTTTGATCGTTCAAATGCGTGTGGGTAATCTCCAACTCAGCATTTGCTTCGGTCTCTTCCCTGTTTACCGCGAATCCGTGGTTTTGTGAGGTAATTTCTCCTTTGCCCGTAACCAAGTTTAGGATCGGGTGATTGATTCCCCTGTGACCATTGTGCATCTTATAGGTGGAAACCCCGTTGGCCAAGGCCAATACTTGGTGCCCCAAACAGATTCCGAACAAAGGTTTATCAGAAGCAATCATTTCCTTGGTGGCAGCTACGGCATCGGTCAACGGTTCTGGATCCCCAGGACCATTGGATATAAAATAACCGTCAGGGTTCCATTCTTTCATTGCATCATACGATGAATTATATGGGAATACTTTGATATAGGCACCCCTCTTTGCCAAATTCCTCAAAATGTTCTTTTTGATTCCGATGTCCAACGCAGAGATTTTAATCTCAGCGTTTTCGTCTCCGTAGAAATAAGGTTCTTTTGTGGATACTTTGGATGAAAGTTCCAAGCCTTCCATACTGGGGACTTGCTTCAATTCTTCTTTTAACGCATCAATATCGTCCACTTTTGTGGAGATTAAGGCATTCATGGCGCCATTGTCACGAATATAGCTCACCAAAGCACGGGTGTCCACATCTGAAATGGCCAAAAGGTTGTTTTTGTCCAAAAACTCCAACAAACTCATGTCCGCATTGGGTCTTGAGTAATCGTAACTGAAATTTTTACAGATCAGACCGGCAATCTTCACGGAATCAGATTCCACTTCTTCCAAATTGGCCCCATAATTTCCAATGTGTGCATTAGTGGTCACCATTAATTGTCCGTAATAGGACGGATCGGTAAAAATTTCTTGGTAACCCGTCATCCCAGTATTGAAACAAACTTCCCCTACTGCGGTACCTTCTCTTCCTCCTACGGCCTTACCATAAAATATGGTTCCATCGGCTAACAAAATCAACGCTTTTTTCTTTGTGTGATACTTCATTTCGTGCTCTAGTTTCAGTTTTGACAAAAAAACATAAAAAAAGGATAAGTTCTCACTTATCCTTTTTCGTTAAATACAATAGTTAATAACATTCTTCTTATTCTTCAGAATCGTCAGTTTTGGTTTCGGCCGCTGGAGCTGGTGTTTCAGCTTTTTTGGCTGCGCCTCCTCTTCTACTTCTTCTGGTCGATTTCTTCTTAGGCTTACCTGCGTTGTAAAGCTCGTTGAAATCCACCAACTCGATCATCGCCATATCAGCGTTATCTCCCAATCGGTTACCCAATTTTATGATTCTTGTATAACCACCTGGTCTGTCACCAACTTTCTCGGCTACATTGCTGAACAATTCAGTTACAGCTTCCTTGCTTCTTAAGTTACTGAACACAACCCTTCTGTTGTGCGTACCTTTTTCGGTAGTTTGGTTGTTCTCGGTCTTTGCTTTTGTGATCAAAGGCTCGATAAACTGTTTCAACGCTTTGGCTTTTGCTACCGTAGTGTTGATTCTTTTGTGTTCGATAAGGGAACAACCCATGTTGGCCAACATTGCCTTTCTGTGGGCAGATGTTCTACCTAAGTGATTAAACTTCTTTCCGTGTCTCATTGTTCTAAGTTATCATCTTGCTACCAGATCCCGTTTTACAGAGAGAGCAAAATATGATTATTAATCTTTATCTAATTTGTATTTTGAAAGGTCCATACCAAATTGTAGGCCTTTGTTTATGACCAATTCTTCCAACTCGGTCAAAGATTTTTTACCGAAGTTTCTGAACTTCATCAAATCGTTTTTGTTGAAGGAAACCAAATCTCCCAAAGTATCCACTTCGGCAGCTTTTAGACAGTTCAACGCCCTTACGGACAAGTCCATGTCTACCAATTTGGTCTTCAACAACTGGCGCATATGCAATGATTCCTCATCGTAGGTCTCGGTCTGAGCAATCTCATCAGCCTCAAGGGTGATACGCTCATCGGAGAACAACATAAAGTGGTGAATCAAAACTTTAGCGGCCTCTGTCAATGCATCTTTAGGGTGGATGGAACCATCAGTGATGATTTCAAAAACCAATTTTTCATAATCAGTCTTTTGCTCTACCCTATAGTTTTCGATGCTGTATTTTACGTTCTTAACAGGAGTGTAAACAGAATCAACCGCAATGCTTCCCAAAGGTGCATTGGATTTTTTGTTTTCTTCTGCAGGAACATAACCACGACCTTTTTCGATAACGATCTCCATGTTGATGTTCACCTTAGGGTCCATGTTGCAGATTACCAAATCTGGGTTCAGTACTTGGTATCCTGAAATGAACTTTTGGAAGTCACCAGCGGTCACCTGCTCTTTTCCGCTAACGGAAATAGATACAGTTTCGCTCTCAACATCATCAATCTGTCTTTTAAACCTAACTTGTTTTAGGTTCAGGATAATTTCTGTAACGTCTTCAACAACGCCTGGTATAACAGAAAACTCATGTTCAACTCCATCTATGCGCACAGAAGTGATGGCAAAACCTTCCAAAGAGGAAAGCAAAACCCTTCTCAGCGCATTCCCAACTGTTAATCCATATCCAGGTTCCAAGGGACGAAATTCGAATTTCCCCTCGAAATCTGTTGAATCGATCATTATAACTTTATCGGGCTTCTGAAAATTAAGTAATGCCATAATTGGATTAATGTTGAATTCTTATTTAGAGTATAATTCGACTATCAGTTGCTCCTTGATATTCTCAGGGATCTGTAGTCTTTCTGGAACAGCTACATAAGTACCTTCTTTCTTTTCAGAGTTCCAAGTAATCCATTCGTAAACACTGCTGTTATTAGCCAATGAATCCACGATGGACTGTACGGATTTGGATTTTTCCCTAACACCAACAACGTCGCCAGCTTTTAGCGAGTATGATGGAATGTTAACTACCTCTCCGTTTACTGTAATATGACGGTGCGATACCAATTGGCGTGCACCTCTTCTTGATGGGGAAACTCCCATTCTGAAAACCACGTTATCTAAACGTGACTCACATAATTGAAGTAAAACCTCACCAGTAACTCCTTCTTTTCTTTTTGCCTCGGCAAATAGATTACGGAATTGTTTTTCCAAAATACCATACGTGTACTTTGCCTTCTGCTTCTCCATCAACTGGATTGCATATTCAGACTTTTTACCACGACGTCTGTTGTTACCGTGTTGTCCTGGAGGGTAATTTTTCTTTTCGAATGACTTATCGTCTCCGAAAATCGCTTCTCCAAATTTTCTAGCGATCTTTGTTTTTGGTCCTGTATATCTTGCCATCTTCTTTTAGTTTGAAAGTGCGATTATGAATTAAGGCTTATCCTTCGATAATCTAACTGCACCTTCGGGTGAAGACCCTTTTTAGGGGGCCCGTTAAACAATATAATTGATAATTAAACTCTTCTTCTTTTAGGAGGTCTACAACCATTGTGCGGTAGTGGAGTAACATCTACGATCTCTGTTACTTCGATTCCTGAGTTGTGAATGGAACGGATAGCGGATTCCCTACCGTTACCTGGCCCTTTTACATAGACCTTCACTTTTCTCAAACCTGCCTCATGAGCAACCTTGGCACAATCTTCGGCCGCAACCTGAGCTGCGTAGGGAGTGTTCTTTTTAGAACCACGGAATCCCATTTTCCCTGCAGATGACCATGAAATAACATCACCCTTCTTATTGGTAAGGGAAATAATGATGTTGTTGAAAGATGCTACAACGTGCGCCTCTCCTGTAGCATCTACTACTACTTTGCGCTTCTTGGTTGTAGTTTTACTTGTTTTTGCCATATTTTTTAGTTTCTAGTGTTAGCTCTTAGTTATTGGAATCCTAGACTTTTACATTTCAAACAGATTCTTCTAACGTCTAAATACTAATGACTATGTTCTTATTATTTAGTTGCCTTTTTCTTGTTAGCAACCGTTTTTCTTTTTCCTTTTCTGGTCCTAGAGTTGTTCTTTGTACGTTGACCTCTCAATGGTAATCCAGCTCTGTGACGAATTCCACGGTAACAACCGATGTCCATCAAACGTTTGATGTTCATTGAGGTTTCTGAGCGAAGCTCACCTTCGATAGTGTAAGCGGAAACAGCCTCCCTGATTCTACCAATCTCATCATCTGTCCAATCGGAAACCTTGGTATCTTCACTTACCTGCGCCGTTTTCAAAATCTCTTGCGCTCTGCTATTACCTACTCCGAAGATATAGGTAAGCGAAACAACGCCACGCTTTTGTTTAGGTATATCTACACCTGCAATTCTTGCCATAATTACCCTTGTCTTTGTTTAAATCTAGGATTCTTTTTGTTGATCACATACAATCTGCCCTTTCTGCGAACAATCTTGCAGTCGGCACTTCTCTTCTTTATTGATGCTCTTACTTTCATGTAACTAGTATCTATACGTAATTCTTGCTTTTGTTAAATCGTACGGACTCATTTCCAACTTCACTTTATCACCGGGAAGCAGCTTTATGTAGTGCATACGCATTTTCCCTGATATGTGCGCCGTTACAACGTGCCCATTTTCCAATTCTACCCTGAACATTGCATTGGACAATGCTTCAATGATAGTCCCGTCTTGTTCTATTGCTGGCTGCTTTGCCATAAATTATGCTACTTTTCTGTTTTTACCGGTTTTCATCAAGCCGTCGTAATGTCTATTCAACAAATAAGAATTTACTTGTTGTACTGTGTCTATGGCCACACCTACCATAATCAATAGTGAGGTTCCTCCATAAAACAATGCCCATCCGGCCTGTACGTCCATCAATTTCACAACAATCGCAGGCAATACTGCCAACAATGCCAAAAAGATAGATCCTGGTAATGTAATCAAGGACATGATTTTGTCCAAATAATTTCCCGTTTCCTTTCCAGGACGTATACCTGGGATGAAACCACCACTTCTTTTTAAATCATCGGCCATTTTATTGGTTGGCACTGTGATTGCTGTATAGAAGTATGTGAATATGATGATCAATACTGCAAACAGGATATTGTATGCCAACCCGAATATATCGGCAAATTGTACTTCCATCCATTGACCTGCAGCAGTATCATTAAAGGTTCTACCAATCAAACTTGGTGCGAACATAATTGCCTGCGCAAAGATAATAGGCATTACACCAGATGCATTCAATTTTAAAGGAATGTACTGACGTGCCCCCATTACGTTCTTTTCGTATCCGCCCGAAGCTGTTCTTCTTGCGTATTGTACTGGAATCTGTCTTACGGCCATGGTCAAATAAACACTGGCCAATATTACCAAGAACCAAACAATCACCTCAATCAACATAAACATGATTCCACCGGTATTGTTGGTTGTTCTTGAAACAAATTCCTGTGCAAATGCTTGTGGCATTGTAGCGATAATACCTACCATAATCAATAGGGATATACCGTTTCCGATTCCCTTATCGGTAATTTTTTCACCCAACCACATGGCGAACACACATCCTGTTACCAATATAATAACAGCTGGAACGATAAAATCCAAACCTTTACCCAAAACAAATGCACTGTCCGGCACACCTAGGGCACCTAGACCGTACAAGTAGGCTGGGGCTTGAACTATACAGATACCTATGGTTAACCAACGGGTTATCTGATTGATGGTCTTTCTACCACTCTCTCCTTCTTTCTGTAGTTTTTGAAGGTAGGGAATCGCAATTCCCATCAACTGAACCACAATCGAAGCGGAGATGTAGGGCATAATACCCAAAGCGAATACCGAAGCATTCGCAAAAGCACCACCTGTAAAAGCATTCAGAATACCCAAGATTCCATTTTCGGTCTGCGAGGATAATTGGGCCAATTGGGCGGTATCAATACCCGGAAGGACAACTTGGGCACCGAATCGGTACACCAATAACAACCCCAATGTTAGGATAATACGTTGTCTCAGTTCATCTATCTTCCAGATATTTGATATGGTCTCAATAAATTTCTTCATGCTATAACTTCTTATAAACTTATTGCTTCACCTCCTGCTGACTCGATGGCAGCTTTTGCGGAAGCAGTAAATTTATGTACAGATACTTTAAGGGACGCCTTCAATTCGCCATCACCCAATATCTTTACCAAATCATTTTTGTGGGCCAATCCGTTCTCCAAAAGAGTTTCCAAGGTAACCTCGTTTTTAACAACGCCCTTATCTACCAACTCTTGTAGTTTACCTAAATTAATCCCAGTGTACTCTTTTCTGTTGATGTTGGTAAAACCGAACTTTGGTACACGTCTCTGCAATGGCATCTGACCACCTTCGAAACCAATCTTTTTGGAATATCCAGATCTAGACTTGGCTCCTTTGTGCCCACGGGTAGAAGTTCCTCCTTTACCGGAGCCTTCTCCACGTCCTACACGTTTTCCTTCTCTGTGCACAGCGCCATCCGCTGGTTTAAGATTATTTAAATCCATGTGCCTTTATATTTTAAGCTTCCTCAGTGGAAACCAAGTGTTTTACCTTATTTACCATTCCAAGGATACTAGGAGTTGCTTCGTGCTCAACTACCTGTCCGATTTTTTTCAGTCCAAGAGCTTCCAAAGTTCTTTTTTGGTTTTGTGGCTTTTTAATGCCGCTCTTTATTTGCTTAACCTTAATCTTTGACATAATATCCTCTATTTATCCTTTAAAGACTTTTTCCAAGGAAACTCCTCTTTGCTTAGCAACGGTATCAGCACTTCTCAATTGCAACAAAGCATCGAAAGTTGCTTTTACCACGTTGTGCGGGTTTGAAGATCCTTGGGACTTAGAAAGTACATCTTGTACTCCAACTGCTTCCAATACAGCTCTAACTGCTCCACCGGCAATTACCCCGGTACCATGCGATGCTGGCTTGATGAACACCCTTGCACCTCCGAACTTTCCTTTTTGTTCATGAGGAAGTGTTGCTTTTGTCAAAGGTATACGAACCAAGTTCTTTTTAGCATCCTCGATGGCCTTGGCGATAGCTGTGGCAACTTCTTTGGATTTACCCAAACCATGTCCAACTACTCCGTTTTCATCACCAACAACAACTATTGCTGAAAAACCAAAGGCTCTACCACCTTTTGTTACCTTGGTAACCCTTTGTACTCCAACCAAACGGTCTTTCAACTCCAGTCCACCTGGCTTTACTATCTCTACGTTCTTGTAATTCTGGTACATAGTTTATTAAAATTTTAGTCCGGCCTCTCTAGCCCCTTCAGCCAATGATTTTACTCTTCCGTGATATAGGTTTCCTCCCCTATCAAAAGCTACAGCTTCAACACCAAGCTTAAGGGCCTTCTCGGCTATGGCCTTACCCACGTTTGTAGCGACTTCGGACTTTGTTCCTTTGGCTTCTACATCCTTATCTCTAGATGAAGCTGCCGCCAAAGTTACACCTTTATTGTCGTCTATCAACTGGGCGTATATTTCTTTATTGCTTCTGAATACAGACAACCTTGGTCTTGCTTCAGTTCCGAAGGATACTTTTCGTATTCTTCTTCGGATGCGTAATTTCCTTTCAGTAGTAGATAATCCCATAGTCTTAATTATTAAGCTGATTTACCTGCTTTTCTTCTTAATTGTTCTCCTACGAACTTCACACCTTTTCCTTTGTAAGGCTCTGGCTTACGGAAAGATCTGATCTTGGCGGCCACTTGACCTACCAATTGCTTGTCGTGGGATGTTAGTTTCACGATAGGGTTCTTCCCTTTTTCGGAGATAGTCTCGATTTTCACTTCTGGAGCAATATCCAAAATGATATTGTGAGAGAATCCTAGGGCCAAATCCAACTTCTGTCCTTGATTGCTGGCTCTGTAACCAACACCTACAAGTTCCAATTGCTTGGTCCAACCATTGGTTACACCTTCTACCATATTATTGATAAGAGCGCGGTATAAACCATGTTTTGCTTTATGCTCGTTGTCATCGGAAGGTCTTTCCAAAACAACATTTCCGTCCTCTACTTTTATGTCAATCCCTGAAAACTCTTGTGAAAGTTCTCCTAGTTTACCTTTTACAGTAACTACGGAATCCTTCACTTCTACAGTGACTCCCTCAGGAATATTAACTGGACTGTTACCTATTCTAGACATTTTTCTTCTCTTTTCTCAATTAATATACGTAGCACAATACTTCACCACCTACGTTCTCTTGCTGAGCTTGCTTGCTCGTCATAACTCCGTGCGAAGTTGAAATGATGGCAATTCCCAAACCGTTCAATACTCTAGGCAAATCGCTTGAGTTTGAATATTTACGCAGACCTGGTTTACTAACCCTCTGCAATTTTTTTATGATAGGCTCCTTGGTGAATTTATCGTACTTAAGGGCTATTTTGATATTTCCCTGTACTTCATTCTCCTCGAACTTATAGCTCAAAATATATCCTTGTTCGAACAATATTTTGGTAATTTGTCTCTTTAGATTGGAACCTGGGATATTTACAACCCTATGACCTGCCTTGTTGGCATTTCTCAATCTGGTCAAATAATCTGAAATTGGATCTGTAAGCATTTCTTTTCTTTATCTAAATTACCAACTTGCCTTTTTAACACCAGGAATCAAACCTTTGTTGGCCATTTCCCTGAACATCACCCTTGATATACCGAAAGTTCTCATGTAACCACGAGGTCTACCAGTTAGTTTACAACGGTTCCTCATACGAACTGGAGATGCATTAACAGGCAACTTTTGCAAAGCCTCATAATCTCCCGCTTCCTTTAGCGCCTTTCTTTTCTCGGCGTATTTTTCTACCATTTTAGCCCTTTTTCTTTCGCGGGCTTTCATTGATTCCTTGGCCATACTAGTTCTTTTTAAAGGGTACTCCCAGTTCGGTTAACAATGATTTTGCTTCCTTGTCAGTCTCAGCGGAAGTAACGAACGTAATGTCCATCCCATTGATTCTGTTAATTCTATCGATATTGATTTCTGGAAAGATGATTTGTTCAGTAACACCTAAATTGTAGTTACCTCTACCGTCGAAACCTGTGGCTTTAACTCCTGAAAAATCACGCACCCTTGGTAGTGCACTTGTGATCAATCTATCCAAAAATTCGTACATGCGCTCACCTCTCAATGTCACTTTAGCACCAATCGGCATACCTTTTCTTAATTTAAAGGTAGCAACGTCTTTCTTAGAAAGTGTGGCAACTGCCTTTTGACCTGTGATATTGGTCAACTCGTCCACGGCATGATCGATAAGCTTTTTATCGGAAACAGCAGCACCGACTCCACGGCTTACCACTATTTTCTGCAACTTAGGAACCTGCATTACATTCTTGTAACCAAACTCTTCCGTTAGCGCCTTGATCACGCGCTCCTTATATTCTTGCTTTAATCTTGGAATATAACTCATGACTAAATTACTTCATTGGATTTTTTAGAAACCCTTACTTTCTTACCGTCCCTTACTTCGTACCCAACACGAGTTGCCTCGCCAGATTTTGGATCGATCAAGGAAAGATTGGAAATATGTATTGGAGCTTCCTTTTTAGTTATGCCTCCTTGAGGATTGTTCGCACTTGGCTTTTCGTGTTTGGACACTTCGTTAACACCCTCTACGATAGCCTTGTTCTTTTCACGGTCAACTTGAAGTACCTTACCTTCACTGCCTTTGTGGTCTCCCGCAATGACTCTTACCGTATCCCCTGTTTTTATTTTCAACTTCATCTTTCTGATATTTCTTTTATAGCACTTCAGGCGCCAATGAAACAATCTTCATGAATTGTCTGTCCCTCAACTCTCTGGCTACAGGACCGAATACACGAGTTCCTCTCATCTCCCCGGTTGGGTTCAACAACACACATGCGTTGTCATCGAAACGGATGTAAGAACCGTCAGGTCTTCTCACTTCTTTCTTAGTTCTAACAACAACTGCTGTAGACACAGAACCTTTCTTTACAGTACCGTTCGGAGTAGCTTCTTTTACGGTAACAACAATTTTGTCACCCAAGGAAGCGTATCTTCTCTTTGTTCCTCCTAGTACGCGGATGGTCAAAACTTCTTTTGCACCGGTATTGTCCGCAACCCTTAATCTTGATTCTTGCTGTACCATAATTATTTAGCTCTTTCTAGGATTTCTACCAACCTCCAGCATTTTGTTTTGCTCAATGGTCGTGTTTCCATTATTTTAACGGTATCACCTTCGTTGCAATCGTTCTTCTCGTCGTGGGCAACATACTTCTTGGTCTTCAAAACGAACTTACCGTACATAGGGTGCTTCATTCTTTTTACCTCAGAAACCACTATCGATTTCTCCATTTTGTTGCTGGTAACAACGCCTATTCTTTCTTTTCTTAAATTTCTGTTTTCCATAAGGCAGAACCGATTATTGTAATTCCCTTTTAGTTATTTCAGTCGCAAGTCTTGCTACCGTCCTTCTAGTCTTTCTGATCTGTAAAGGATTTTCCAAAGGAGTAACGGCATGTGCCATTTTAAGGTCGGCGTGTTGTTTTTTCAACTCGGCCAATCTCTCCTTTAGCTCTTCAATTGAAAGTTCTTTTATTTCTGATTGTCTCATCTTTCTTCTCAATTAAAAATTAGGCGGAATAATCCCTTGCTACAACAAACTTGGTCTTAACCGGAAGTTTTTGTGCCGCAAGCCTTAAGGCTTCCTGGGCAATATCCTTTGGTACACCAGCAATCTCGAACATGATTCTACCCGGCTTAACCACGGCTACCCAATATTCCGGAGCACCTTTACCTTTACCCATACGAACCTCAAGAGGCTTTTTGGTGATAGGCTTGTCCGGGAATATTTTGATCCACAATTGACCTTGTCTCTTCATGTATCTTGTCGCAGCGATACGTGCAGCCTCGATTTGACGGGAAGTAATGAAGTGTGAATCCATGGACTTGATACCGAACATTCCATTGGAAAGTTGGTGTCCTCTCTGGGAGATACCCTTCATACGCCCTTTCTGGGCCTTACGAAATTTTGTTCTTTTTGGCTGTAACATTTTACCTTACTTTATCTTATTACTTTCTACGGCGGGGTTTCTTATTGTCCTTACCGCTTTTTCCTTGACCAGTACTCAATCCTACCAATGGGGATAGCTCTCTTTTTCCATAAACCTCTCCCTTCATGATCCACACTTTAACACCCAACCTACCATAGGTAGTATGAGCTTCATGCAAAGCATAGTCAACATCGGCACGGAAAGTAGACAATGGAATCCTTCCTTCTTTGTAAGATTCGGAACGCGCCATCTCTGCACCGTTCAAACGTCCGGAAATCTGAATCTTGATCCCTTCGGCATTCATACGCATTGCAGCTGCAATAGCCATTTTAATGGCCCTTCTGTATGATATCCTACTCTCAATCTGTCTAGCAACACTAGCAGCAACCAAGTTTGCATCAAGCTCAGGTCTCTTAATTTCATGAATATTGATCTGAACCTCTTTGTTGGTGATTTTCTTAAGCTCTTCCTTAAGCTTATCAACCTCTTGTCCACCTTTACCAATGATGATACCAGGTCTAGACGTGGTAATGGTAATAGTGATCAATTTCAAGGTTCTCTCGATAATTACCCTTGACACACTGGCTTTTGCCAAACGTGCATGGATATATTTTCTGATCTTATCGTCTTCAGCCAGTTTATCGCCGTAATCATTTCCTCCGTACCAGTTGGATTCCCATCCTCTGATAATTCCTAAGCGATTTCCTATTGGATTGGTCTTCTGTCCCATATTCTAATTTCTAGCTTTCAACGTTGTTATTGGCCTCCAAGATCATTGTTACATGATTGGAACGCTTTCTGATTCTGTGTGCCCTACCTTGTGGAGCAGGTCTCAATCTCTTCAACATAGTTCCTCCGTCAACACGGATTTCTTTGATGTAAAGATTTGCCGCTTCGATATCAGCACCCTCATTTTTTGCTTCCCAGTTAGCGATTGCGGATAGCAAAAGCTTTTCCAACTTTCTAGAAGCTTCTTTTGGGTTAAATCTCAAGGTAGCCAAAGCCATCTCAATTTGCTTACCTCTTACCAAGTCAGCGACCAAACGCATTTTTCTTGGAGACGTTGGGCAATTGTTAAGCTTTGCAATAGCAAGTTGCTTTTTTTCTTCCTTCAACCTTTCGGCCATTTCTCTCTTACGAACTCCCATAGCTTACTTACTTTTTACCTTTGTTTTTAGCCCCTGCATGACCCCTAAAAGATCTAGTAGGTGAAAATTCCCCTAGTTTGTGACCTACCATGTTCTCAGTTACAAAAACGGGAACAAATTGTCTTCCGTTGTGAACTGCGATAGTTTGCCCTACAAAGTCTGGCGTTATCATAGAGGCTCTAGACCACGTTTTGATAACTGTTTTCTTACCTGATTCTATATTGGTCTGAACTTTTTTCTCCAGACTAAAATGAACGTATGGTCCTTTTTTTAACGAACGTGCCATTTACTTTTCTTTTATTTCTTTCTACGTTCTATGATATATCTATTGGTGTCCTTGGTCTTGGAACGGGTTCTGAATCCTTTTGCAGGAATACCGTTTCTAGATCTTGGATGACCTCCTGAAGCTCTACCTTCACCACCTCCCATTGGGTGATCAACAGGGTTCATTGCAACAGGTCTAGTTCTTGGTCTTCTACCCAACCATCTGCTTCTACCCGCTTTACCGGAAACAAGCAATTGGTGGTCAGAGTTGGAAACCGCTCCGATCGTAGCCAAACAAGTGGCCAAAATCATTCTAGTTTCTCCAGATGGCAATTTTAATGTAACGAACTTACCGTCCTTTGCCATTAATTGAGCAAATGTACCAGCACTACGCGCCATAATAGCACCTTGACCAGGCCTTAACTCAATACAAGAAACAATAGTACCCAATGGAACTTCGCTCAAAGGAAGTGCATTTCCAATTTCTGGGGCAGAACCGGTTCCGGACTGGATAGCCTGACCTACCTGCAAACCATTTTGGGCAACTACATATCTTTTTTCACCATCCTTATACTCTACCAAGGCGATAAATGCAGTTCTGTTTGGATCGTACTGGATTGAAACTACAGTAGCTTCAACTCCTTGTTTATCCCTTTTGAAATCGATGATTCGATATCTTCTTTTATGACCACCACCTTTGTGACGCATGGTCATTTTTCCTTGACTATTCCTACCACCTGTCTTTTTGATCGGAGCAAGCAAGCTTTTCTCCGGCTTATCAGTAGTAATCGCGTCAAATCCGTTTACTACTCTAAAACGCTGACCAGGGGTTATCGGTTTTAATTTTCTAACTGACATTTCTCGTCTTTATAGATTACTGTAAAAATCAATAATATCACCTTCAGCTACATCAACAATTGCTTTTTTGATCGCATTTGTTTTTCCATGCTGAATACCGGTTTTTGTATAACGACTCTTACGCGTTGGACCATAATTCATGGTTCTTACCTTTTCAACAGACACACCATAAGTTGCCTCTACCGCTTCTTTGATCTCCAACTTATTAGCAGCTGGATTTACAAAGAACCCGTAGCGATTGAAAAGCTCGCTATCGGCGGTCATCTTCTCCGTAATTATCGGTTTTATCAACACACTCATGATACTCTTATTTCTTTAGGTTCGATTCAATTCCTTCCAAAGCGCTTTCGGTCAACACCAAACTTGTTGCATTAACAATTTTGTAAGTGTTTAACCCTGAGCCTGTTACAACTTCGGAACGTTCCAAATTACGCGACGACAAATATACGTTATTATTTGTATCACCCAACACAATAAGGGACTTTTTCTTTTCTATTCCCAAGGAAGACAAGAAATTAACGAAGTCCTTCGTTTTTGGAGCTTCAAAATTGAAGTCTTCAACAACCACCAAAGATTGCTCTTTGGACTTCAAGCTCAAGGCAGATTTTCTGGCCAAACGCTTCATATTCTTGTTCAACTTTTGGGTGTAATCCTTAGGCCTTGGACCAAAGATCCTACCTCCACCCCTAAACACAGGGGATTTGATACTACCGGCCCTAGCGGTACCGGTACCTTTCTGCTTCTTGATTTTTCTGGTACTACCAGCAATCTCAGCTCTTTCTTTGGCCTTGTGCGTTCCTTGCCTTTGGTGGGCCAAGTATTGCTTGACATCCAAATAAATGGCATGCTCATTAGGCTCTATCCCGAAAACATCGTCAGAAAGCTCTACTTTCCTACCTGTTTCTTTTCCTTTGATATCTAAAACTGCTACCTTCATTATTGCCACCTTTGAATAGTTACATATGCATTTTTATGGCCAGGCACACATCCTTTAACAACCAAAAGATTTTTCTCTGGAACCACTTTCAACACTCTTAAGTTCTGTGCAGTAACCCTGTCACCACCCATTCTACCGGCCATACGAAGACCTTTTACCACTTTGGATGGATAAGATGCAGCACCGATGGAACCAGGAGCTCTCAATCTGTTGTGCTGACCGTGGGTTGCTTGACCAACTCCACCGAAACCATGACGTTTTACAACACCTTGGAATCCTTTACCTTTTGACGTACCTATCACATCAACAAACTCCCCTTCTTGAAAAAGGTCGACACCAACTGTATCTCCCAATTTGTATTCACCTTCAAATCCTTGGAATTCAACGACTTTCTTTTTAGGAGAAGTACCTGCTTTCTTGTAATGGCCTGTTTCGGCCTTGTTAGCACGTTTTTCTGCCTTGTCATCGAAACCTAGTTGAAGGGCCTTGTACCCGTCCACCTCTTCGGTTCTGACTTGGGTAACCACGCATGGTCCAGCTTCCAAAACGGTACATGGAACGTTCTTTCCATTCTCGTCGAAAATGCTGGTCATACCGATTTTCTTACCTATTAACCCAGACATATTTATTAATTATTAATTGTTTACTTTTCTATTTACGCCAAATAATTGGCAAAAAAATTGGGTCAAGAAAATATTCTGTTCTGACCCAGATTCTTTTCTTTCTCCGTTTTTCCCGAACCATCGTTCGGGACATGTGACCCCGCTATTCAGCGGAAATATTATCAGACTTTGATCTCAACTTCAACACCACTTGGAAGCTCGAGCTTCATAAGGGCATCGATGGTTTTTGATGAAGAGCTATAAATGTCCAACAGTCTCTTGTATGAACTCAATTGGAACTGCTCTCTAGCCTTTTTATTCACGTGAGGTGAACGCAAAACTGTAAATATTTTCTTGCGAGTTGGCAATGGAATTGGTCCAGTTACCACAGCACCTGTCGTTTTTACTGTTTTCACGATCTTTTCAGCAGATTTGTCCACCAAATTGTGATCGTAAGATTTCAATTTTATTCTAATTTTTTGACTCATCTTGCTGAAAAATTAAGCGGTTACTCCTTTAGCTGCTTTGATCACTTCCTCTGCAATATTGGAAGGAGTCTCTGCATAGTGTGAAAATTCCATTGTCGATGTTGCCCTACCTGAAGACAAAGTCCTCAAAGCAGTAACATAACCAAACATTTCGGATAGTGGAACTTCAGCCTTAACAACTTTCGCCCCTGCTCTATCTGACATGCTGTTGACCTGACCTCTTCTACGGTTCAAGTCACCAACAATATCACCCATGTTTTCCTCTGGAGTTAGAACTTCCAATTTCATGATTGGCTCCATAATGATAGCCCTTGCTTTCTTAGCGGCAACTTTGTAACCCAATTTTGCGGCCAATTCGAAAGAAAGTTGGTCGGAATCCACAGGGTGGAAGGAACCATCTTTAAGGGTAATCTTCATGGAATCCATTTCGAAACCGGCCAAAGGACCATTCTTCATAGCCTCTTTGAATCCTTTTTCAACAGATGGAACAAATTCCTTAGGAATGTTACCACCTTTTATAACGTTTACAAACTCAAGTCCGGATTTACCTTCCTCAGCAGGCTCCATAGTAAATACGATATCTGCGAATTTACCACGACCACCAGTTTGTTTCTTATAAGTCTCTCTGTGATCAGCTGTACCAGTGATGGCTTCCTTGTACTCCACCTGCGGTTGACCTTGGGTAACATCCACCTTAAACTCACGCTTAAGACGATCACAAATAATATCCAAGTGAAGCTCGCCCATACCAGAAATAATGGTCTGTCCTGAGGCCTCATCCGTTTTTACTTGGAACGTTGGATCCTCTTCGGCCAATTTAGCCAAAGCCATACCCAATTTATCTACGTCAGCTTTTGTTTTTGGCTCTACGGCGATACCAATTACAGGCTCCGGGAACTGCATACTTTCCAAAACAATCGGATGTTTTTCATCCGAAAGAGTATCACCCGTTTTGATATCCTTAAAACCTACAGCCGCACCAATATCTCCAGCTTCGATAAAGTCGATAGCATTTTGCTTATTGGAGTGCATCTGATAGATACGGGAAATACGCTCTTTGTTACCTGAACGGTTATTCAAAATATATGAACCTGCATCCAAACGACCGGAGTATGCCCTAAAGAATGCCAAACGACCTACGAAAGGATCTGTAGCAATCTTAAACGCAAGAGCTGCAAATGGCTCTTTTGGGTCTGGCTTTCTTCTTTCTTCTTTCTCAGTATCTGGGTTCACACCTACAATATCATCCTTATCCAAGGGTGATGGCAAGTAACGACAAACCGCATCCAACAAGAACTGAACCCCTTTATTTTTAAAAGAGGAACCACAAATCATAGGAATAATGGCCCTATCCATAACTGCAGCACGTAGCGCAGCATGCACTTCTTCTTCTGTGATAGAGTCTTCATCTTCGAAGAATTTCTCCATCAACTCCTCATCATATTCCGCAACAGCTTCGATTAGAGCAGCTCTATATTCCTTAACCTCGTCCTTCATTTCTGCAGGTATATCAACCACATCAAATGTAGAACCAAAGTTATCCTCGTGCCACACAACAGCTCTGTTCTTGGCCAAATCCACGATACCTTTAAAGTCAGCTTCGTCACCAATTGGCAATACGATCGGCACTGCATTTGACCCCAACATTTCTCGAACCTGCTTACAAACTGCAAGGAAGTTAGATCCTTGACGGTCCATTTTGTTCACAAACCCGATTCTTGGCACCTTATAATTATCGGCCAATCTCCAGTTGGTTTCGGATTGAGGCTCAACACCATCTACAGCACTGAACAAGAAAACCAATCCATCCAATACACGGAGGGAACGGTTTACTTCAACCGTGAAATCAACGTGTCCGGGGGTATCGATAATATTAAAGTGGTAATCCTTTGTATCTGGCAATGCTTGAGCATTCTCCATTGGGAACTTCCAAGTACAGGTTGTAGCTGCAGAGGTAATGGTAATACCACGCTCTTGCTCTTGCTCCATCCAGTCCATAGTAGCCGCACCATCGTGCACCTCCCCAATTTTGTGACTCACACCTGTGTAGAAAAGAATACGCTCCGTAGTAGTTGTCTTTCCAGCATCAATGTGGGCTGCAATACCAATATTCCTTGTATATTTTAAATCTCTTCCCATTGTATTGTTTAGAATCTAAAGTGTGAGAACGCTTTATTGGCCTCAGCCATTTTGTGTGTATCTACTCTTTTCTTCACTGCCGCACCTTCTTCCTTAGCCGCTGCCAAAATTTCAGCTGCTAATTTTTGCGCCATGGATTTCTCGTTACGCTTTCTTGAAAAGCTGATCAACCACTTCATTGCAGTGGATATTTTCCTATCTGGACGAATCTGCATAGGAATCTGGAATGTTGCACCACCCACTCTTCTACTACGAACCTCCACGTGTGGCATAACATTGGAAAGAGCATCTTTCCAAAGCTCCAATCCTGTTTTTTCTTCGTCAGTATTTTTTTCATCAACGATCTCAATTGCATCATAGAATATCTTGAACGCAATTGACTTCTTACCATCCCACATCATCATGTTCACAAAACGCGTAACAAGCTGATCGTTAAATTTTGGGTCTGGTAATAAAGGTCTCTTTTTTGCCTGCTTTTTTCTCATCTCTCTTTCTTAAAAATGATTAATTTTTAGGACGCTTTGCACCATACTTAGATCGACGCTGCGTTCTTCCCGCAACACCTGCGGTATCCAATGCACCGCGAACGATATGATATCGCACACCAGGCAAATCCTTTACTCTTCCGCCCCTTACCAATACTATCGAGTGCTCTTGGAGGTTGTGTCCTTCACCAGGGATGTATGCGTTCACTTCTTTACCATTGGTCAACCTTACTCTTGCAACTTTACGCATTGCAGAGTTTGGTTTTTTTGGTGTAGTAGTGTAAACACGCGTACAAACCCCTCTTCTTTGAGGACACGAATCCAAAGCAGCCGATTTACTCTTCTTGGTAATCGTGGCCCTTCCTTTTCGTACTAATTGTGAAATTGTTGGCATTAAATTCCTTTTAAAAACTAAATAACCCTCATTTTGAGGGCTGCAAATGTAATGATAATTCCCAATAATTCAAATCCCTAGCAATTAATTTTAAGTAGAATACAAAAAAAGATAAAACCCACCCTAAAAACAATGATCCACATCCGCCCCAGACGATTCCCGAAAGACAAAAATCCGAGACACAAAATGAACGTTATATATTAAGGTATAGAACTGCAAAGACAAAAAATCGACTCTTAACATTACCCTAACACTTTATACCGCATCTATTCTTTGAGACAAAACCAAACATCAAATCAAATTTATTGAACCAAATCCCTATTAAATCATGGGGTAAACTAATAATATTGATATAAGATCAATTACACCCCCTTAAAATTGTGTAGTTATCAATCAAAATTGATGTTTTTGCTGTTACTTCATTTAAATAACCAGTCTTAAAGATTTTATAAAATTAGTTTGGATTATTAACATGAAATTATGATTTTAGCGATTAGCTAATTCAAATAATTTAACAATGAGAACAAAACTTAATGGATTGTTAACGCTATTATTGGCGTTTGTTGTGCATATATCCTATGCACAGGACAAGACGATTACAGGTACAGTTACGGATGCCGATGGCCTCCCGCTGCCTGGAGTCAACATTGTCGTTGAAGGGACCTCGTCCGGTACCCAAACAGATTTCGATGGAAATTATGCTATCAGTGCAAGTGAAGGACAGACATTGCTTTTCACTTACATTGGACAACGCCCCTCCAGCAAAGTTGTGGGTGCCAGTAGTGTAATCAATGTTCAAATGGTGGAAGACGCCCAAGCCCTTGAAGAGGTTGTAGTTACCGCACAGGGTATTAAAAGGGAAAAGAAAGCCCTTGGTTACGCAGTCTCCTCAGTTGGAGCGGAAGATTTGGAGCAAAAAGCGGAAGGTGATGTAGGAAGGGTACTAAACGGTAAAGCTTCCGGGGTACTTATTAATGCAGCAAGCGGTGTATCCGGTTCTGCTACCAACATTATTATTCGTGGATTCACTTCAATTTCCGGATCCAACCAACCGTTGTTTATTGTGGACGGTGTTCCGTTCAGCTCTGACACCAATACTCAAGGAGATGCCATTGATGGTAACGTGGGGTCAAGTAGATTTTTGGACCTTGACCCTAACTCCATTGCCAATGTAAGTGTACTTAAAGGTTTGGCTGCTGCCAACCTATATGGTACCGCAGGAAGGAATGGTGTAATCTTAATTACCACTAAAGCAGGAGCTGCCGGAGCTAGCAGGGCAAAATCAGAAATCAGCGTAACTTCCTCCATATTCTTTAATGAAATATCGACATTGCCTGATTACCAAGACCAATATGGAAATGGTTTTGACCAAGCTTACGGTGAATTCTTCAGTAACTGGGGACCCGACTTTAACATTCCTGACCCTAACAACTTCGGTGCTACATGGAGAGGAACATCCCCTGATGGTACTATCTTGATCAGACATCCATATTCCGTTAATGCCGGTGTAAGTGCAGCATTCCCTGAATATCAGGGAGCTACGTATGAATTTAGACCTTATGACGGTGTAAAGAATTTTTTCCGTACTGGTGTTGTAACCAACAATGCTGTTAATGCCTCTGGTGGGTCAGAAGATGGAAAAATTGCCTTTAATGCAAGTGCCAGTAATCTTAGAGACGAAGGGTTTACCCCTGGCAACAAACTACAAAGAACCAATATTAGTTTAGGTGGACGCGCTGAGTTGAGCAACAACTTTACAATCAACTCTACCTTTAACTTTTCAAAGAGTGATGTAAAATCTCCTCCAATTGCAGCAAGTACCGGTAACGGTTCCTTTGGAGCTGGTTCGTCTGTATTTGGCCACCTGTTCTTCACACCACGAAGTGTGGATTTGATGGGACTGCCTTTCCAGAGCCCTATTGATGGTAGAAGTGTTTACTATAGAGGAGGTAACGATATTCAGAACCCAAGATGGACAGCTGCGAATGCATTCGCCAATCAGTTGACAAATCGTTTCTTTGGAAGCACACAAGCTACTTACAAAATAAACGACAACATTAACGTTTTCTGGAGAACCGGTTTGGATTTTTACACAGAGCGTAACGAAATCGGACAGAACAAAGGTGGTGCCGAAGGTTACATACAAGGTAGATATCAAACCTACGACAACAGAAATACAATTTGGGATCACACGCTACAGTTAAATGGTTCTTTCCTATTGACAGAAAAATTAGACCTTAGTGTTAACGTTGGTGCTACTTCTAGAAGAACCGAGTTCTCTCAACAAGGTGTAACCAGTGACCAGCAGTCTATTTTCGGTGTGTTCAGACACTATAACTTTGCCACGGCCCAACCAGTTCAACGTGATGAAACACAGAACATTGTTGGTGTATATGCCCAAACCGAGTTTGGCTATGACAACTTTGCTTACCTTACATTGGCAGCAAGGAACGATTGGGTTTCCAACTTCTTTGAAAACTCCATCTTCTACCCGTCTGCTAGTTTATCTATATTGCCAACTTCTATAATTGATGGCCTACAATCACAAAATGGATTGAACTTCTTGAAGCTTAGAGCTGGTTATGGTACTTCCGCAGGTTTCTTTGGGGGTTACCCAGTAGCTAGCACAGCAACTTTGGACACTAGGGAATTCTTAAAAGACGGTACGTTGGTATCCTCCATTAGAGTGGATGACGAATTGGCCAATCCAGCCCTAAAACCTGAGCTTCTTCAGGAATTGGAATTCGGTATTGAGAGCCGTTTTATCCAGAACAGAGTTTCTTTGGATGTTTCTATCTATAAGAAAACAACCACAGACCTCATTTCTAACAGACCTTTGGACCCTTCCACAGGTTATACCGAAACTGTTACCAACATCGGTGAGGTACAGGTTAAAGGTATTGAGGCTGACTTAGGAGTTTCCCTATTTAGAAACTCCAATCCAGGTGGATTCAACTGGATGGTTAACGCCAACTTTACTGCGGATGAGTCTACAGTAGTGGACCTTGGTCAGGATACGGACAACATTAACATTGGAGGTCTTTTCTCTGACCTTTCCAACTTTGCTGTTGCAGGACGACCATTTGGTATTATAATGGGTACTAGAGTGCTAAGAGACGACGATGGAAACAAAGTTGTTGCGAGTACCGGTAGCTATGTTGAAGAGCAAGGATTGTTTGAGATTGGAGACCCCAATGCTGACTGGAGATTGAACGTTAGCAATGGTTTCAACTACAAAAACTTGAACTTTGGCTTCGATATTTCTTATAGACATGGTGGTGATGTTTATGCCAACACGATTTCTGCATTGGTTGGTAGAGGACTTACCACAGATACTGAGGATCGTGTTTCCACTTTCATCCTTCCTGGGGTTAAGGCGGATGGTTCCGTTAACGATATTCAAATCAACAACTCCGATTACTACTTTAGTAACGTAGCATTCGGTCCAAGTGAATTACAGGTTTACGATGGTAGTACCATTCGATTAAGAGAGGTAAGATTAGGATATTCTGTTCCAAAGAAAGCCTTGGAAAAGACACCTTTCGGATCATTGAGCCTTACTTTAACTGGACAAAACCTATGGTTTAAGGGTATCAACGTCCCTAAAGGAACAAACTTTGACCCAGAAAACCTTGGGGTTGGTGTAGGTAACGCCTTAGGTTTCGACTTTATCAACAGCCCAGGCTCTAGAAGATATGGTATGTCTATTAAAGCAACATTTTAAAAAAATAGAAAAATGAAAATATATATAAAACAACTAGTTCTAGCGATTTCCTCCGTGGGGCTCCTACTTTCATGCGAGAGTACAGAACTTGATCTGACTACAGACCCGAATGCGGTAAGTCCGGACCAAGCTACACCCGATTTTTATCTTAACCGTATACAAGAGGAATTCGCTCGTTTCAACGATGCTTTTGGAACCAATGGCTCCGAAGTAACCCGTATAGAATATATGGGTACCCGATTGTATCAACAAGCATACTCGCCAGCATCTCAAGATGCGGAATGGAGGTTTGCCTATTCCTCTATGTTCACAGACATCTCTGCCATGAACGTTTTGGCAGAAGAAGCCAACTTTAAACGCCATATAGGTATGGGACAGGTATTTCAGGCGTTCACTGCAGTTACTTTAGTTGATTTTTATGGAGATGTACCTTATACTAGTGCTATACAGGGCTTAGACAACCTTAACCCAACAGCAGACAGCGGGGCCGCCATATATGAGGCAGCTCTAGGATTATTGGATGATGCCATTGCAAATTTCACTACTGAGGACAACACAGCAGACCCTAGTAATGACTATTACTATGACGGTGACTGGGATAACTGGGTAAAACTGGCAAACTCCTTAAAATTGAAGATTTATGCACAGTCCAGATTAGTAGATGGAGGCGCTATTGACGCATTCAATGCTATAATCGCTGGCGGTGATTACATCACCTCTGTAGATGAGGATTTCCAATTCGAATGGGGAACCAATGTGGTAAACCCAGATTCAAGGCATCCAAATTATATTGACAACTACACACCTCAAGGTTCTGCTGATTATATGAGCAACTGGCTTATGAATTACATGGACAATTCAAAAGTTGAAAATGGTGTGGCCATCTATGAGGATAGCGATCCTAGGATTAGGTACTATTACTACAGACAATCCGCAACTACTCCTGGTGCCATAGATTCAGAAGGCCCTAACCAACAGACATTATCTTGTAGTGTGGAGCCAATACCTGAACACTATGTTGATGGTGGGTTCACTTTCTGCTATTTGCCCAATGGTTATTGGGGAAGAGATCACGGAGATGATGACGGAACTCCACCAGACGGGCCTTTAAAGACAACATACGGTGTATATCCAGCAGGTGGCGAATTTGATGACAGCGAGTTTAGCGCAGTGGATTTAGGCTCCGGTGGCGGTGGAGCTGGAATAATCCCTATCTTCTTGGCACAGACAATTGATTTCTTACAGGCAGAAATAGCCTATGCTACCGGAGACATCCCTGGTGCAAGAGCATTCCTTAGCGATGGTGTAACAAAGTCAATAGAAAAGACAATGGCCTTTGGAGCTTTGGATGCTGATGCAGACTTATCTTTGGCCCCTACCAGTGATGATGTAGACGACTATGTTGCAGAGGTAGAAGCTCTATATGATGCTGCTGTTGGTGATGAAAAACTAAACCTTATCGCCAAAGAATTTTGGGTAGCACTTTACGGAAACGGAATTGACGCATATAACTTTTATAGAAGAACAGGATATCCAAACGATCTACAAGCCAACTTGGAGCCAGAACCGGGTTCGTTCATAAGATCTTTCCTTTATCCTGCGGTTTATGCAAACAACAACAGTTCAGTTACACAAAAATCAAGTGTGACGGTGAAGGTGTTCTGGGACAATAACCCTGATTCCGGTTTCCCATTATCAAACTAAAAGAAAAAGAAAAATGAAAAGATATATTAAAAATATAATGATACTTTCGCTGGCATCCATTGGCTTTGTAGCCTGTGACTCCAGTAACAAGACAATTGATGATGTCTTCGCCGAAGTAACCCGCGGTGCTGTATTTAGAGCTACAACACCCAGCTCCGATGTTGCATCTCAAAACTTCCTGTTCAATTTTCCTACCTCGACCTATTCGGTAACTTTTGAGGTAGAGGACAACAAACAGGGAGAATTGCTTCAAGATGTTGAAGTCTACGCATCCTACACCGGTGCTGATGAAGCGGATTCAGTAGACGAGACACTTGTCACTACTTTGCCCGCATCAGCATTCTCTCCAAATGATGTTGATCTTCCCTCTATTACCGTGGAGTTTACGTTAGCAGAATTGGCAACAGCTTTGGGACTGTCCGAATCGGATTTCGTCGGAACTATACCAGAAGATTATGCTGGGGGAAGTAGTTTTACAATTCGATATGTATTGAACTTGACCGATGGTCGCTCCTTCTCCAGTGGGAATTTGAACAGTACTGTATCTGGTGGATCTTACTTTAGGTCTCCCTTTGTATACAGCATACCTGTCGCTTGTCCTCCCATTACTCCAACTCCAGGAGAGTGGACCATTGAACAACAAGATTCTTATGGTGACTCTTGGAACGGTGCTTCATTATCTGTAAGCATTGATGGAGAAGTAACCAGTTATGCCCATGAGGGAGGAGCTTCATCATCATATTCTTTCATTGTACCAGAAGGCACTGTTGAAATTCAGATCTTTTACAACAGTGGGTCATATGATGAAGAAAACACATTTCAAGTCACTTCTGCTAATGGTGAAACCGTTTTGGACCTAGGTCCAGAACCACCGGCCGGAACCGCTTTATTTGACTTCTGTATGGCTTTGGACCTATAAAAAGCAATACAATTATAACTTAAGGGCGTAAATTTTTACGCCCTTTTTTTATACACCATCATTGAACACTGAATGCACAACATAAACCTGTTAATTTTAGTCTCGGAAAGGATGAATCCCCTATTGCACAACTAGAATTTTCATATCTTATCAGTATAGAATCAACCATAATCCAAGATGTCTCGACACCTATTTATTCTTTTGTTCAGTATAATTTTAACCGCCTGTCAGGATGGTTCTAAAAATAAAGAAACCACTTCCGAAAAGGAGCCCATTAAACCATCAACCAAACAGAGTCAGGCCTCAGAAAAAAAGAGCGATATCAATGAACCTAACGGCGGACTGTACCTACCTGATGGATTCTCTGCACTTGTTGTAGTGGACAGCGTTGGACCTTCTAGACATATAGCTGTAAACGATAATGGTGATATCTACGTAAAACTGAGAAAACCTGAAGGTACTCATGGTAATCTTGCACTTCGAGATACTACCGGGGATGGAAAAGCGGATATTATAAAAACTTTCGGGGACTATCCTAATGATGGAACTTTTGCCACTGAAATGAGGATTCACAATGGATATCTCTATTTCAGTTCCGAACAAATTGTGTACCGGCAAAAACTTACCCCAGGAAAACTTATTCCCGAATCCAAGGCCGAAGTAATTTTAATTGACCAATTCCCAAAAAGATGGCACAACTCCAAATCCCTGGCATTTGACAAAAAAGGAAATATGTACGTCACTTTCAGTGCCCCAACAAATGCTTGCGAGAATTTCAATACAGAAGGACAGGTAAAAGGCATGAAACCATGTCCCGGACTGGAAGTTTTGGGAAGTATTTGGAAGTTTGATGAAAACCGCACCAATCAAATTCAACAAGATGGCGAAATGTACGCCATTGGTATAAGGAGCATGGTGGCCTTCTCTTGGAACGACAAGGACAATAGCCTATATGGTGTGCAGCATGGAAGGGACTACCTACACAACCATGCACCACAATACTATAGTAAATGGCACCAAGCGGTATTACCAGCCGAAGAGTTTATGAAAATAGAACAAGGGGATGATTTTGGATGGCCCTATACCTATTACGATCATTTTAAGAACAAAAGGCTTGTAGCTCCAGAATATGGCGGAGATGGTTCCATGGAAGATAATCAGTATAAAAAACCGCTCATGGGATTACCGGCCCATTGGGCACCCAACGATCTTTTATTTTATAAAGGGGACTTATTTCCACCTCGATATCGCAATGGAGCCTTTATAGCTTTCCATGGATCTATGAATAGGGCCCCATACCCTCAAGCTGGATACATTGTAGCATTTATTCCGTTCAAGGATGGAAAACCAACAGGTGAATGGGAGGTGTTTGCAGATGGTTTTGCCAAGGTCGATACCATTGTAAGCATGCCCGATGCAACATATAGACCCATGGGCTTGGCAGAAGGAAAGGATGGTTCTTTGTATATTTCCGAATCCAAACAAGGGAAGATTTGGCGAATACACTTCAATGGTGACCCAAAACAGTTTGGAGAGGCTCAGCTTCAAAAAATGGAGGAAAGAAAATCAGCTGCCCATTTAAGGACCCCAGATAAAATAAAGGATGACCTGAGTACCAAATAAAGGCCTCTCAGAAACAATATCTAAAAAAACATGAAAAAGAGAACTATGCTAATCCGTCTTTATACAAACAATATCAAAATTCTGGGCATTTGTTTCCTTTCAACACTTTTGCTAGTGTCCTGCTCCAATGATGATGGTCCATCTCCTGACATAATTGGCGAAGAAACACCAGAAGAAACTGAAAACCCTGATCCGGAAGAGGAAACACCAGAAGAAACACCGGAAGAGACCGATGAAAATACTATTGAGGGAGAAACTGGAACAGTAAATATCATTGATTCGGAACAAATTAGTGATAGCTATGTGTTGGTAAACGACCTTTTGGCTCCTGCAGTTTATTTAATGGACAAAAGCGCAAATATTGTATATGAATGGGATCTAGGAGAAAAATCAATAGGCAACGATGCCATACTCCAAGATGACGGAACACTCCTGGCCACGTTTAGATATGATGAAAGTAATGATATTCTCTTTGGAGGTTATGGAGGTCAAATTCAAATTTTGGACAAAGAAGGGACTTCTCTTTGGGATTTCGTCTATGCCACCAGCGAACATAGGATGCATCATGATATCGAAAGGATGCCAAATGGGAACGTATTGGCCATTGCATGGGAAAGAATACCTCAAGAGACTGCCACAGAAAATGGCTCTACCCATAATATGGATCTTTATTTGGAATCGGTCATTGAAATTGACCCTACCACCGATCAAATTGTTTGGGAATGGCATTCTATAGATCACATCATACAAGATGTAGATGACACCAAATCCAATTTTGGTTCAGTATCGGGCAATCCACAGCTTATTGATATCAACTTCAACAGTAACGATACTGGCAATCTCATGCACATCAATGGAATTGACTACGATACCGCTAACGATTTAATATACCTCAGTGTTAATTTTTACAGTGAAGTCTGGGTAATAGATCACAGCACAGATACCTCTGCAGCTGCAACACATTCTGGAGGAAATTATGGTCGTGGTGGAGACCTTGTGTACAGGTTTGGCAACCCAAGCACATATGGAGATTTAGATTCTGAACGATTGTTCCACAATAACCACCACCCCAATCTATTTGAACCAAGCAAATTTATGATTTTTTCCAATGGAGGAGAATTGGGCCAGTCTACCGTTTATGAAATGGAACTGCCCGAAGCACTCGACCAACAAACAATACCCCAAAACGTAGCACCAAAAATCACATGGAGTTTCTCAAATCCTGGCCTATTTGCGGACAGGGTTTCAGGCGCCGTAAGACTCCCCAATGGTAATACGATGATAACCGAAGGAGATTATGGTATTTGGGAGGTAACTATGGATGGTGAAGTCGTTTGGAAGTTCTCAGGACAAGGCTTTTTTTGGAGATCGTACCATTACGCCAAAGATGACTCAGGAGTATTGGAGCTTGGACTATAAACTTCATTTGGTTAGTACTTTTAAAAAATTGATCTTCCATTAAAATGCTTATAAGTTTCTTTATTGCATCTTTGCAAATCAATTGCAATACATAATGAACAGTCAAATCTACGGTATAAGGGCAGTCATAGAGGCGATTAACGCCGGACAACCCATCAATAAGATATTCATTCAAAAAGGTCTTAAAGGTGATCTTTACAAAGAATTGGAGTCCTCTGCACGTAAAAGCGGCATCGGCCTATCCTACGTTCCTGTTGAAAAACTGAACCGCCTTACCCGTAATAATAACCATCAAGGTGCCGTAGCACAGATTTCCCCAGTGGAATTCCATCAATTTGAAGAATTGGTAGAACAAGTGCTCAGCAAAGAAGAGACTCCCCTGTTCCTGATGCTCGACGGTGTTTCTGATGTAAGAAATTTTGGTGCCATTATACGTACCGCTGAATGTTGTGGCGTTCACGCCATCATAGTTCCTAAAAGCGGGGCCGCACCCATAACGGACGATACGGTAAAGACTTCGGCCGGGGCTGCCTTTAATGTCCCCATCGCAAAAGTGGACCATTTAAAGGACGCCATTTTTTACCTGCAATCTTCTGGAATTGTCGTTACTGGAGCTACCGAGAAAGCAGATGACGAGATTTATGGTATCGATTTCAACCGACCCACCGCAATCATAATGGGGTCGGAGGAAAAAGGCATCTCCCCCTCTACCCTGAACATTATAGATCATCAGGCCAAATTGCCCCTTATGGGAAAAATTGGCTCATTGAACGTTTCGGTGGCCTGCGGTGTTTTTCTTTATGAAGTGGTCCGACAACGGAGGGGCTAATCGTCACTGGACTTTTTATAGTGATATTTGATTTCAATTTTTTCCTCAGGCTCTTCGGGAGCACTCTCGATAAAATTACCGTTATCATCAAAATGTTTTAGGAAAGGGTCATCCTCTTCCCTATAATCTTCTCGTTCCCAATCATATTTCCGAACCTCCGGAACTTGGATTTTAGTAACAAAAGCAAGTACCAATCCGGTGAAAAAACCAGCTAAATGGCCTTCCCAAGATATACCGTCCTTAACCGGGAATATATACCAAATCATACTGCCATATATAAACACTACTACCAACGATAGGGCTACCAAACGATAATTCTTGGCCAAAATCCCTTTAAAAAATATAAAACTGGCCAATAAGTAAATAACCCCACTTGCCCCAATATGATAGGATGGCCTGGCTATTGCCCACGTCAACAACCCCGAAACCAGAGCCCCGATCAACAAAACCCGAAGGGCCGCACTTCTATAAAAATAGAACAGGAATGCCGTCAACACCGCCAGAGGAATGGTATTGTTGTATAAATGTTCAATGGAACCATGGATAAACGGGCTGAAGAATACTCCCTGCAGGCCCGATAATCTCCGAGGATATACACCGTACTCGTTCAAATTGATGCCTAATTGCATCTCTACCCAGAATACAATCCAAATGGACAATACCGCCACTAAGGGTGCTACTATAACTGAATTAGAGAATTTAAAAGAATCTGAACTCATACGTTCACAAAATCAAACATCCCGCCATAACATTAAATTTATACAAATTGTCAGGTGGCAGATGAAAATCCTTCCTCTTTTAAGAGCAACGGACCGTCAAATTTATTTTATTTTTGATGTATGAACGAACCCTTGGCAGAACGCATACGTCCGAAAACTTTAGAGGATTATATCAGTCAACAACATTTGGTAGGGAAGCAGGGTGCTTTGACGAATCAAATTAAAAGTGGTGTAATCCCCTCATTGATTTTTTGGGGCCCGCCCGGAACAGGTAAAACCACCTTGGCCAATATAATCGCCACGGAAAGCCAAAGACCATTTTATACCTTGAGCGCCATTAGTAGTGGCGTAAAGGATGTTCGAGAGGTCATCGACAAAGCCAAACAAAGTGGTGGTTTGTTCACATCCAAAAACCCCATTCTTTTTATTGACGAGATTCACCGGTTTAGCAAATCACAACAGGATTCGTTGCTCGCTGCGGTAGAAAAAGGTTGGGTGACACTAGTTGGGGCAACTACCGAGAACCCAAGTTTTGAGGTAATTCCTGCACTTTTGTCGCGTTGCCAAGTCTACACTTTGAATTCCTTTGGAAAAGACGACCTCGTGGCACTTTTGGAGCGCGCCATCGAAACGGACACCTTGCTTTCCAAAAAAGACATCGAACTAAAAGAAACGGATGCCCTGCTGCGCTTATCGGGAGGAGATGGCCGAAAATTGCTCAATATCTTTGAGCTTATCGTTAATTCCGAACCAAATGGAAAAATTGTCATAACAAATGACCTAGTACTCAACAAGGTCCAAAGCAATACGGTTCGGTATGACAAGACAGGGGAACAACACTACGATATTGTTTCGGCCTTCATCAAGAGTGTTCGTGGTAGCGACCCAAATGCCGCTGTTTACTGGTTGGCCCGTATGATCGAGGGCGGCGAAGATGTAAAGTTCATTGCCCGTAGAATGATCATATTGGCATCCGAAGATATAGGAAATGCTAACCCTACAGCGCTTGTTATGGCCAATACCACTTTCCAATCCGTAACAACGATAGGATACCCAGAGGCCAGGATAATCTTGAGCCAATGCGCTACCTATTTAGCCAGTTCGCCCAAAAGCAATGCCAGTTACATGGCCATTAACGAAGCACAACAAAAAGTTCGTCAGACCGGGGACCTATCTGTGCCTATTCCTTTTAGGAATGCTCCAACTAAATTAATGAAAGACCTGGGCTATGGAAAAGGATATGCATACGCTCATGACTATGAAAACAATTTTGTGGACTTTGAGTTTCTCCCGGAAGAAATTTCAGGTACCTCTTTCTATAAACCTGGGAACAACCCTAGAGAAAATTCCATGAAGGATTTCCTAAAGAAAAGATGGAAGAACAAATATGATTTTTAAAACTTGATTTCCAGTTCTTTCTGAACCTTTTCTCCGTTATCGGAATACTCCAACAACCACTTACCATCTTTTTGGAAGACTACTGCATTGTAACCGTTAAAATCGGTCATAAATACGTTGTCCATGGAAGTTTCCTGCAACTTCAATACAACCTTTGGTGTGCTATCCACAAGTTGATAGCCCATATCGGTCGGCTGTGCGTATAACATCTCGGCCGGCAACTCGGAAGATTGTTTCTCCTCAACTCTTACAATAGATGATGGTTTCGGTTCCACAGCTTTGTAAACCTGCTCCTCTGTGGTTGATTTTTGCTCAATAATATGCTCCTTTGAATCTTCCTGAACCGATTTTACATCGTCCTTAAAATTGAGGGTAACCGTGGCTGATTCTTTTTTCTCCCGTTCTTGTGGCACATAGCTGTAATCCATTCCAGCAAAAGAGATAAATGCTTTTTGAATAGCATCTTTGTAAGCCTTATCGTATTCCTTGATCTTGCTAATTCCTTCAACAGACCTAAATACCTCGACATTGTTACAATCCTTTAGGGTGATTGTAACTTTCGTGGTAAACATATTGGAACCATCCTCCAAATTGGCCAAAAGCCCTAAACACCTATTGCCTGCCAAGTCTACTGGCAGAGCATCATCATAAAGAGCATTAAACCCGTTTTCTTCAAAATAATATTTGACCAACGTGCTGGTCTGGTATTCATTCACGGATTTAAATGCATCAAACTTCTTGGGCACAATGATGTATTTGTAATCGTTTAACTGAGCATTTACCACTGTGTTCAATCCGATTGCAAAAAGCAATATGTACAATACTTTATATTTCATATATCAAAGATACTCAATTACCGTTCCAAGATATAATATTAAATCCGAACTGTAAAGAAGCATAGTGGCTGTCCGCAATATTGGAGTAGCTTAGAAGATTGTCCGCCAGCACATAAAAGTTTACGGGGCCCATCTGAAAATTTGCGCCCAAACCTATATTTGTAAAGGAATATTTATCCACGGTATACGTACCTTTTAATGAAAGTACACGGCCAAAACGTCTTTGATAAAAACCGGTCAATGCAGCTTGGACCCCCTTTGGTCTTTTTATCATGAACAATTGTCCGCCGACACTGTTGCGGTAATATTCGGAAGTACTTGACATTCCACCGCCGTTTACGGCACAACCACAATTATCGAAAATGCTGCCATTTCCACCCTGTCCAAAATCGTATCTAAGGGAACCGTAAACCTTTACTGGCCTCCATGAGATATAGCTGGACTGGTTTTCACCATGTGGCAATGCTGCATCTATTTCATCTATTAGTTCTTGCCATTTGTCATTGTCCACGTCATCGATATCCTCTGGAAGCACAATAGAAATACCATCTGTAGTGGTGCTACCTGCAAAAGTATAGTTCCAAACATCTTTTGAATTGCTGATAAATCCAAGGTCCAAAACACTGGCTGTAATGGTCGTCTGCGGATTTAAATTATAACTAAAGCCAACATCAACACCAAAACCCAGATTTCCACCCAACAGCGTCCTTTCCGTAAATAGACTTTTTACATCCTTTTTCGTAGTTCCCGTATCCTCTTCGATAATATCATAAAAACCTTTCACACCGGCCGTTTGTAACTGCATATCTGCAGTTATGGCACTTTCGTAAACATTGTTCTGTCCTTCCCTTGTAATAAAAGAGCCCGAATTATTTATAGATTGAAACTGAAAAATACTGGAATATATTTTGGCCCGTCCCCCAATGGTAAGACCCTCATTTACTTTTCTATTTATGCCAAAATGAAGCACATTGACCATTTCTCCGCGGAGATTCAAGTCACCAAGGTCAAAGCTCCTACCTAGGTTGCCTCCCCCGTTACCTTCAAAAGCCAAAATGGCCAAGTCCTTGGGCCAGTAGGAAATAATGTCCATTTCGCCATACATTCCGAAGGAATAGTAATCATCCGGTCTGTTTTTGCCCCTGATTCCTACAGTAAATGCCTCTATCTGACTTGTAGTGCTAAAATCATCTCTATTGGTCATAACATCCAATAATCGCTCTTGTACCTTGGTGGTAAAATCTACCCCATCATTGGCAAAAAGGTCGTTCACGGTAACTCCACTGGTGGCTCCTTGTACGGAGAGGCCAGACAAAACAGGAATACCTGCATGCCATTTCTGCGAAGTCTTGACTCCAGGATTTACCATCAAAGATTGGGGAATCTCATAAAAATCGTACAATACCTCCTTGTTCTGAGCAAATCCGGTAGCGTATACAAAAAGTGTAATCAGGATAAGTCTTGGGGCCATACTCATTGTAGTTGAAATAAAAATTCAGCTCCAGAGCGAAATATAATCCTTGCATCGGGATTTGCAGAAACACTTGAGCCATCACCCAAATTATCAGCAGATACGCGAAGACTTTTTGTACTGGACAATATATCGATGTTTTTGCCTCCTGCCCCATAAAAGACTGGATACTCTGCAACATTCGGACTATTGGCCTCGATATCAAATCTCTCTACATCCAACACCCTTCCATCTTCATTCAAAAATTCAATCACTATGCGAAGTCTTTTGCTTGTGGTGTTTTCTATTTGATAGGTTATTGTTCCTTCTATTAGACGCTCTGCAACATACTGCTCGTTAAACGCTTCAAAAGTGACCTCTTCAAAATAAAAAGAGCCCAATGGCCCTGCTAAATTTATGGTCTCCTCATCGGATTCCAAATAAAAAATCCCTGAGGACAAGGTCGGGGTCACCCTTAAATCATCAAACTGATCAAAATCTTGCTCTTCCATACAGGATATGGTGCAAGCCAACAATCCTGTGATCCAGAGAGTGGAATACAGTAATTTTCTCATAGCCAAAAACATTTCCAAGTATCAAAAATGGGGTTTACCACTTGTAATATAACTCTATAAAATGTTTTTTATTTCAATAAGGTCGTGAATCATGGTGCATTCTCCATGATTGAATTCTTTGTGAAAATTATAGTGCAGCACTTGCATCCCCAAGGCTTTTGCCCCTAATATATCGGCTTCGAGATTATCCCCTATCATCAACGAGTTCTGGGGCTTTACCTTTGCCAATTCCAATGCCATTTGAAAAATGTAGGGGTTCGGTTTTTTAACACCTGCCATTTCTGAATCAATTATTTTTTGAAAATAATGATGGATTCCACTTCCTCTCAACTTTTTGGTCTGTACCTCCTGAAATCCATTGGTTATAATGTGCAACTTGTATTTTGGAAAAAGGTATTCCAAAGTTTCCAGAGTATTCGGCAACAAATGGTTGAAAGATGATAGATGGGTGATATATTCGTGGGCCAATATGTCGATAACTTCATCTGGCACATGCTCACCTAGTTTATCAAACGTCTGCTTTAACCGCTGGTACCTTAGCTGGGACTTTTCAATTCCATTTTGCCGGTACAATGCCCACATTTGCATGTTGATGGGGGCGTAAACCTCCAAAAAGTTATCCAAATCTACATTGACCTTGTTTTCCACCAAAATTTTGGCGAAGGTCAATGCTGAGTTCTTTTCAAAATCCCATAGGGTGTGATCCAAATCAAAAAAAACATCGGTCACTTTATGATCAAACATAGTATCGCTTTAAAAGGGATTGATACAGCTCCATCCAATTTAACTGCTGCTTTCCTCCCAAGAGCTCATTTGAGAATACAAGAATAAAGTCGCCCTTGACTTGTTTTACCAATCGGTATACCTTATCCATTTTCTCGTAAACTTCCTCCTTGCTCTTATACTTTACCAAAGCATAGTCATGCATGGCAAATGGATGAATCTTAATAGGTTGTCTCACCTCTGTATTGATGTCGTAAAAATAAAAAGGCGTACACGTACCTGCCCTGAAACCAATTTCGTGGGTGTAACCCATGGAAAAGTCATCCGTGAACTCCGTTTCCACCAAATTCCTGTAGGTCGCGGGAACATTTACTTTATTGTAACGCAAGCGGGCATAGCTGATGGGTCTATTGATTAAGTTGCCCAATTGTTTCTTCTCTTCCCGGAGCACATTTTTATCATAAGATGATATAAACGAGGTACTCAAGGAAACAATACTATAATCAGCTACGGATTTGATCAAATAGCGAAACTTATTGTTGTTGGTAGATACGTTTTTATCGTGCGCCGAATGCTTTGCAAACTGAAAAAAGAACATGGTCTTAATGGGAAATTTTTTATGGATATCAACCAACTCGAAAAAATTGTCATAAGGGTCTTTTTTGAGTCTCATCATCACCGAAAAGCGATCCAAGACATCCCTGAACCTAAAATTTCCCAAATCCAATAAAAGCCCTCCAATACTACGGGCAATCCCTCTCATGGCATACGCATGTGAAGTTGTAACATTTATAATAGAGGTGAAACGATAGTCCTTTTCTTTATTTTCCAAATCCGGGAACCTATCCTTTAAGGCCTCCAATAATTTGTAGGCCCAAAGGTCTACCACGGGAAGCTCCAAAAAGTCATTCTGATAAGCTATACTTTCCTTCACAGGGAACCTGCCCACACTGTCCTTAACATGCGGCAAATATTCTTCGTACCTGCTCAAAAGAAAGAAACTGGCCGAAAAAACATCAAAGGGAACAGTGCTTTTATCCCCAGCTGAAAAAAAACAGGGAAGCCCGTCCCAATCAGAAACCTTCACTTCTAAATCATTGATGCCTTGCTCAAACAAAAGATCGTTGCTTCGAATAAAGAATTCGTTCTGCAGAGGTTGTTTGGAATAAGTCATTTTAGGCCCATTGTGTTTGATGAACTCTTCGACCTTTGTAGTAAAACCCATCTCCACACCCAAGATTTTTTCAAAAATCTGTTTGGCCGTATAGGTCAATCGATTGGTTATCTTATGTGTGAAAATCAACAACATGGGCTATAGTATTCCTTTATCTGCAAAGCTCAAATATTGGTGTTGAGCCAAGATCAAGTGATCCAATATTTTTATATCCAGTGCTTCTGACGCTACTTTCAATTTTTTGGTTATTTGCTTGTCAGCAGCACTTACCACCAATGTCCCTGAAGGATGGTTATGTGCCAAAATAATACCCACAGCACCAAGCTCCAATGCTTGCTTTAGAACAAGCCTAACGTCTACCAAAGTTCCTGTAATGCCCCCTTTGCTCAGCTGCGCTTTATGGACAACTTTGTTTGAATTGTTCAGGTAAACAATCCAGAACTCCTCATGAGGAAGTTCACCGATTAGTGGATATAGCAACTCAAAAGCATCGTGACTACTCTGTATTTTGATTATTTTGGAAGTATCCTCCAATCGTCTTCGCCTACCCATCTCCAATGCTGCGGCAATTGTTACGGCCTTGGCCTCACCAATACCTTTAAACCGCATCAACTGGCTTACCGATAACTTTCCGAGCTCATTGAGGTTATTGTCCACAGAAGCCAATATCCGTTTGGAAAGTTCCACTGCGCTCTCGTTCCTACTCCCTGATCCTATTAAAATAGCAATCAGTTCGGCATCCGAAAGTACAAAACTCCCTTTTTGCACCAATTTTTCTCTTGGCCTATCATCATCGGCCCAGTTTTTTATGGAAAAGGAAGCTAGTTTTTCTTGCATGCGCTAAAGATAGGAGAATAATTTTATGTAATTTTCAATATAAATCCTTCATTATGAAATCCCTTTTCAATACTAAGGCGCACGAAGAAATTATCGCAAGAATCCATCAACTTTCAGAATCTTCGGAAAGGCAATGGGGCAAAATGGAGGTTGGGCAAATGCTCCACCATTGCCAATTTCCATTAAAAATATCCTTGAAACGGCACAAATCGGATGGCAACGCCAATTTTATGCTCAAACTTGTGGGCAAATTTTTTAAAAAAAGCTTGTACGATGATAAACCATGGCGCCAAGGTTTGCCCACCGCCAAAGGTTTGAAGGTTGTAGAGGACAAAAATTTTGCGGAAGAAAAGGATATCTTACTTGGTCTTGTGAACGATTTTCATAATGAAAAAGATAAAAAAGAATGGGACCCACATCCGGTTTTTGGTTCGTTTACGCCCCAACAATGGGGACAAATGCAGTACAAACACTTGGACCATCATTTAAGACAATTCAATGTTTGAGTCAGAGTGCATCGTCTTCATCCTGAACCTCGTGCTGTTCTACTTTTTTCCTTGAATCATTTATCATTCGGTCTTCTTGTAGAAAAACGTTGGATATACCCAACATAAATGCAAGAAACGAAACAGACAAAAATCGTCTTAAGTAAAATGAGATATTGCGAAGGAGCCGTTTCATTCACAATATCAATCAATTACCATTCCTCTAACCCATAACTGACAAAATTACATTTTCGAATCCTTTCAAATATTGGATTTGAAGCTACTTAAATGTAGCCATCGCCTCATAAAACTCCACTTCGTCCACTCCCATTTGTTGGCAAACCCATTTGGCCCCCGCTAAATTGCTCAAAGCTGTTTCACCGGATATTTCCAATGGCATTTCCCCATCTGGTGTATCCAAAAATATTTGTCCGTCCGCTTCTTGATAGTCCGGGGTTCCGTATGAGAACTTTCTGATTGGGTTTTCTGATGATTCTACTCGTTTCTTCACTTCAACATCCTCTTCATTATAGGTAATACTTCCTCCCTTTACAATACTATTTACAAAAATCCCGTATTGTTCCGCATAGGTTTCAAAATCGGAGTAAAAACTTCCTTCTTTAAACTCAATATCGGTCAATAAAGCAATGTTTGGCTGATAATTGTGAAACTGTGGTACGGCATCAATAACAGATGATGGCCTATCACCACCTTCCATAACAATAAAATCATTTTCTTCGGTTAGATGGATTCCATTTGGAGAAGGAAGCACATAATCGACCTCAATATTGTTATAGTCCAATACATGTAAAACCATTGAAACGACCTCGGACCTTCTCTGGCTGCCGGCTATCACAACACGTGTTTTCAATTTAACCAGCTCGTATAGGAATGCAGGGTAAGAAACCAATCGCAAACCTAGTTCCTTAGCCTTTTCCAATTCCGGGTTGTCGCTTGTAACATTAGTACCTAAAACAACGAAATCCAATTGTGAATTGACCCTATTTGAAAACCAACCTATCTCATCCAACATCAATCCTTGGTCTCGCATAACGGCCTTCAACGATTCATCAAAAAGTTCATCACTTCCGGTTACCGTATCTCCCTTCTTATGAAGAGCTAAGGCCAGATTAAACATTTCTACCTCGCCCAAACCTATAAAATGTACCTGCATTGATTCAATTTAGTTTTCAAAAATAGCCAATGCCAGTGCCAATACAAATTCCGAAACCCTAGATTAATGCCTATCTTGGTGGTAAATTTGAGAACTATGAATTTATCACAAATAAAATCAAAAGAAATTATGCCTGGCTACCATGGTAAATTGGTACACGGAGAACGGATGAGCTGGGTGTTTTGGGATGTAGAACCAAATGCCGAAGTGCCCGAGCACCAGCACGACCATGAACAAATTATGCACGTGGTGGAAGGTACTTTTGAATTCACTTTAAACGGAGAGAAAGGCACATACACTGCTGGTGATGTTGTGGTTATTCCATCCAATGCTCCACATAGTGGCAGAGCAGTGACGGCCTGTAAATTAATGGACATTTTTAGTCCCGTTCGAGAAGAATACCGATAGTCATGAATATATCTCTCAAAGGAAAAAATGCCTTGGTCGGCGGCAGCAGTAAAGGAATTGGAGAAGCAATTGCACGTCAATTGGCCGAAAGTGGAGCCAGCGTTACGTTGATGGCCCGAAGCGAGGGACGTATGAAAGATATCATTAGTGAATTGGACTCTTCGCAAGGGCAAAAACACCAGCTCCTATCCGTGGATTTTTCCAATTTCAAAAACTATAAGAAAACAATATCCGGGTTCTTTGAAACCAATTCTGTAGACATTTTGGTTAACAATACCCAAGGTCCCGAAGGCGGCGGTGCATTGGAAAAAAATGTTGAAGATTATCAAAATGCTTTTGACCTTCTTTTTAAGTCGGTGGTGTACACTACGGAACTCGCTTTAAAACACATGCAGGCGAACCGCTGGGGCCGCATCATTAATATAGCATCTATTTCGGTAAAGGAACCATTGAACTATTTGGCTCTTTCGAACACTATTCGGGCTGCGGTGGTCACTTGGGCCAAAAGTTTGGCTTATGATGTAGCAAAAGATGGTATTACAGTAAACAGCACGCTAACAGGTTACTTTGATACGGACCGCATTGCCCAATTAAATTCCAAAAAGGCTGAGAAGTTAGGGATTTCATCTGATGAAGTGCGCTCAAATATGGCAGAGCAAGTTCCTGTAAAAAGAATTGGAGATCCCAAAGAATATGGATACTTGGTTGCATTTTTGGCTTCGGACCAATCTGCATTCATCACAGGAACCAATATTCCTATTGATGGAGGCTTGTTGAAGTCACTTTAAAAAACTGGCTCCCAACAAATTAAATCTTACCAAAAAATTATCACATATTCAATTTTTGAATACTTTTAATGTGTAACCAATAAAATTTACACTTATGAATTCAAAAGTTTTTATGGTGGCCCGTATCCTATTGGGACTGTTCGTCATCATTTTTGGTGCCAACAAACTTTACCCTTTTCTTCCCGCTCCAGAGGAAATGCCAGAAGGTATGATGACCTATTTTACAGGGTTGACAATGTCCAAAACTTTAATATTAGTTGGATTGGTAGAGGTGTTGGCAGGCATTTCCTTCATTTTGAACAAATATGGAGCTTTAATGGCAATCATATTGATGAGTGTATCGGTATGTGCTGTCCTGTTCCATCTAACCATGGCGATGGAGTCCATTGCCCCTGCCCTGGCACTACTGATTCTCAACATTGTTGTGCTTGTCGGCTATAAAGACCGATACAAGGACATTTTAAGACCTTAACAAAAAAACCTCCAATTAAATTGGAGGTCTTTTTATAAACTCATTTTATCCTTGAAAATATAGGATTGCCTGCGGGAGACCTCCACTTCCTCACCATTTTTCATGGTGAGCTTAAGCTTTCCATTAAACCATGGAACCACATTTTCAATATAGTTGGTATTAATGATTTGCTGACGGTTGGCCCTAAAAAATGAGTCTTCGGGCAACTTTTCTTCCACTTGGTTAAGCGATTTGTAGAGCATGGGCTTTTTATCCTCGAAGAATACCCTCGTGTAGTTCCCGACAATTTCGAAGAGTGATATATCCCCTACTTTCACCAACCAACAGTCCTCTCCATCTTTTATGAAAATCTGACTGCCCTCTGTCAACTTTTTGGTAGCGGGACTATCTACTTGCTTGGCAACCATTTTTGCACGGACTTTCTCAATGGCCATATCAAAACGTTTGTTGCTGACCGGTTTTAGCAGATAATCCAATGCATTGTACTCAAAGGATTTTATGGCATATTCATCATAGGCCGTAGTAAAGATGGTAATCGGCACCTCATCCAACATTTCCAACAAGTCAAAACCATCCTTTTCCGGCATATTGATGTCTAGAAACAACAAATCAGGTGATTCGGACTCAATTAATTCAACACCATCATCTACATTGCTTGCTTCACCAACAAGTTCCACATCATCATGTAGCTTAATGAGTTCCTTGAGCTCGTTCCTCGCCAATCTGGAATCTTCAACTATTACCGCCCTGATCTTCATGCCAATGGTATTTTAATTTCAGCCACTACCTCATCGGATTTTTCCTCTAATTTAAAAGATGCCTTGCCAGCATAGAGTAGCTTCAAGCGCTGTTCTATGTTTATCAAGCCCAATTTGGTGGAATCTTTGGCAATGTTGAGTTTTCCTGTATTCCTTACCTCTATAATCAAATCATCTTCTTTCTTGGTTATATCCAAGAGAATCCTTCCTCCATTTTTAAGATTGGAAATACCATGCTTTGTGGCATTTTCTATCAGTAATTGAATGATCATCGGCGGAATTCTAAGGTCCAAGGTATCCGCCCCTACTTGTTTCACAAACTCCAAACGATGTTCGAACTGTATTTTAGAAAGGTCGATATAGTTGTCCACTACTTCCAACTCCTCCCGTACCGGAATATCATTGATATTATTTTTGGTAAGGGAATAGCGAATAATTTCGGACAGCTTGGTAAGCATTTCCCTTGATTTTTCCACATCTTCCAGCATCAAACCCCGAATATTGTTAAGGCTATTGAACATAAAATGTGGATTGATCTGTCCCTTTAAGGTGTTTAATTGGGCCTGCTTTAAGGTGGTATTCAGCTCAAGTCTTTCTATTCTATCCTGATTTAATTTCAAAAGCAATTTGATGACCAAATACGTTATGGTCCATGCCCCCACCAAAAAGAGAGAATTCAACACTTGGACCATGACTTTGTCATAACCTTCGAACATTTGCATTTCTGCCTCCGTGATTTCTGGACCAAATTTTATATAGATATATCCGAAAAAGACGTTTAAAAGCCCGAAAATCGTGGAGACCAGTAATATGGATATAATAATTTTCAGAACCTCTTTTCCACCAAAGGAATCAAAATGAACATTTCTCTTAAGGTACCAACGTAATATTGAAGTAGAAAATACACCTATAAAAATTCCGACGACAACAGAGAAAACGGTCATCTCTAAACTTATATTTTGGGGAATCAAAGCTGCAATGGCATTGATAAACCCCCACCCCAATAATTGAAGGGTCCAAAATACAATATTTCTCTTTCTACTACTTAATTCCATTCCATTGAGCCAAGTTTGCCCAAATTTACATTAAACCAATTCAGTATTGGTGCTACTACGATTTTTGTTCGGCTTTTCTTTTAAATGGATTGCTGCAAGACTTTTTCTGTGGCAAAAAGGCAACCCACATCATGGTCATCCCAGAATAGAAAAATGGAAAGTACTCCATATACTCCCATGTTTTATATTTTCCAAATATCCCTATGGACACGCCAATTATTCCCATGGCCAAAACTACTTTCTGACTTGTCTTAAGCTTTTTCATATTAATGGATTTTGCAACGTTAGCAGATTATAAAATAATACTTACTAAAATTGAAATAATTAATTTGGCTAGTGCGATCATAACTGTTCGGTTTTAGAATTTATTTCTGAAGCTAAAGTACCGGACAATTATTTGCTGATGAAGTGATTTATGACAAGTGGTAATTTTGACGAACCGAACGGTAAATCCGGTGTTTTTTGACAACGAAATACAGTAAACAACTGATTACCAATATTATTTTCCCTTCGGAGGGAATTTAGAGAATACCTTTTTTACCACGGCACGTAGCTTATCCTCCCGTACACTTGGCGATGCATTCTCCCGGAGTCCGCTCTCGGTCACTGCCTGCCAGACAAGGGCATCCCGTTGTGCATCCACCAAATCGATTTGGATACTACGCTCCATATTTGGGCCACCCAATGGTAATCCTACAGAAATACCACCTCCAACGTTTCTGCCGCCGCCGCCAAGTCCAACTCCTACGTTGTTGCTCGGAGCGCTCCTATATTCATTGCTCATAATGTTGATGAAAAGTTCAGGTTCTTCGGCCAATCGATAGCCACGAGCTTGCAAGGTAGAATCCAAGGCATTGAGCAATCTTTTTTCATCCAACTGACTCAATCCGGATTGCATATCGGAATAATAGTTATAGGTAGAATAGCTGGTAAAATCTACTGTTTTATCGTAATCATAGTTGACCTTGACAGAGCTACAGGATGCCAACAAAACAATCAAAACTATGGAAAGTAAATAACGCATATTGGATAATTGGGTTCTCCTAAAATTAATCAATATATTGATTAGATGGTAGATGCCAGGTCGTTATTCGTTCAACAACTTCCAAAGTCTGTCTTTAAGTTGCTGAATACCCAAATTGCTTACGGAAGAAATGAACATGTAGGGTACATCCTTGAAATCTTCTTTCATGTCCTCATCCATTTCCGCGATAAGTTCTTGATCCAGCATATCGCATTTGGAAATGACCACCAAACGTCCCTTATCCAACAATTCGGGATTGTACCGTCTCAACTCATCCAACAGTATATTGTACTCTTGGCTGATATCCTTACTATCGGCAGGTATCAAAAACAGTAGCGTAGCGTTACGTTCAATATGTCGCAGAAAATAATGCCCAAGTCCCTTTCCCTCGGCTGCACCTTCAATAATCCCTGGAATATCCGCCATCACAAAACTCTGGAAATCGCGATATTCCACAATTCCCAAATTAGGTTTTAGTGTAGTAAACTCGTAATTGGCAATTTTGGGCTTTGCGGAGGTCATTACGGATAGCAATGTTGATTTTCCAGCATTGGGGAAACCTACCAAGCCTACATCAGCCAAGACTTTGAGCTCAAGGGTCAAATGGCCCTCTTGCCCTTTAATACCGGGTTGTGCATATCTAGGAGTTTGGTTGGTGGCACTTTTAAAGTGCCAGTTCCCGAGTCCGCCCATGCCACCTTCGAGTACAATTTTCTCTTCGCCGTCTTCGGTAATCTCAAAGAGTATCTCGTTGGTTTCCGTGTCACGTACCACAGTGCCCAAAGGCACTTCCATGTATACATCCTCACCATCGGCACCGGTACTTCGGCTTTTGCTACCATGCTCACCATGGCCTGCCTTAAAATGTTTTTTGAATTTAAAATGGACAAGTGTCCACAGGTTTTTGTTCCCTTTGACAATAACATGACCTCCTCGACCACCATCACCACCATCTGGCCCACCTTTGGCCACATATTTTTCACGACGTAAATGCGCAGACCCCTTGCCTCCGTTTCCGGAAGAGATGTGCACCTTTACATAATCGACAAAATTTCCTTCGGTCATATTCTAATATAAAAAAGTCTTTGCGGATATCAATTATAGGGAATCGATTACCTTGCTCAAACGACCTGTAATCTCTTCAATATTACCTATTCCGTTTACCGAGTGGAATTTTCCTTGCTTCTCGTAATAGGCTTTCAAGGGAGCTGTTTTTTCATTGTATTCATCAAAACGATTACGGATTTTGCTCTCGTCCTGATCATCAGAACGACCGCTACTTTTACCACGCTCCAAAAGACGAGCAACCAAAATATCATCCTCAGCTTCCAAAGCAATGGTTGCATTCACCTTCATATCCTTGGATTCCAAGAAATTGTCCAATGCTTCTGCCTGGGCAGCTGTACGTGGAAAACCATCAAAAATAAAACCTGCTGCATCCGGATTTTTTTCGACTTCGTCCTTCAGCATATCAATGGTCACCTCATCGGGAACCAAATCCCCTTTATCGATGTAGGACTTGGCCAAATTACCAAGCTCGGTTCCATTTTTAATATTGTACCGGAAAACATCCCCGGTAGAAATGTGTTTCAAATTATACTTTTCCTTTAGGAAACCTGCTTGGGTCCCCTTCCCTGCTCCTGGCTTTCCAAAAAGCACTAGGTTGATCATATCTGTTTGATTTAATTGGTAAACTTCTCTAAGATTTCGGCCCAGCTCGTTATAATCAAGTCCATACCCTACAATAAAATGGTCTGGAATCTCTAGACCCACGTAGTCTATGGCATATTCACCGTTATAAATGTCGGACTTATAAAACAGCGTGCCGATTTTAAACTCCTTTACATTGGTATTGGAAAACAGGTGAACCAATTCTTTCAAGGTTCTTCCCGTATCCACCACATCTTCCAAAATAATTACACTCTTGCCCTCCAATTCTTCGGGAACGTCCAACAGTGTTTCCACAATGCCTGTCGAGGTTAATCCTTGATAAGAACTCAACCGTACAAAAGACACCTCACAAGGATGCTGGTAGGCCTTCAAAAAATCGGCCACGAACATAAAAGCTCCATTGAGCACACCAACAAAAAGTGGTGTTTCATCCTTGTAATCAGCTGCAATCTCCTTTGCCATTTTATCAATGGCCGAAAGGATTTGCTCTTCCTTTAAATAGGGCTTAAAAACTTTATCGTGGAGTTTAATCAATGTGTTCAAGTTATGGTCAGGTTGGCAAAGATACTATTTTTAAAGCTGCTAAAACCTTACATCTTTTATACCCTCGTGGATTTCATGTATTTTTGCCCACATTCAATTTACAAATCAATGCAATTTTTCTCTTCAGACTTTAAATTGGGAATTTTAGGTGGTGGACAACTGGGCAAAATGATGCTCTACGAAACCAGAAAATGGGATATTCAGACCAAGGTAATGGATGCTTCTCCGGAAGCTCCTTGCAAAATTGCCTGCAACGAGTTTGTTCAGGGCAGTTTGATGGATTTTGATGCAGTTTATGCTTTTGGAAAGGACGTCGATGTACTCACCATCGAAATTGAAAACGTAAATGTTGATGCGCTCGAGAAATTGGAGCATGAAGGAAAAACAGTGTATCCGCCGACCAAAACCTTAAGGACGATACAGAACAAGGCCGTTCAAAAATTGTTTTATACCGACCACGGCATCCCAACAGCTCCTTTTACCCGCTTTGCCTATACATCGGAAATCGAGGACAGCATAAACAACGGCGGACTTTCCTTACCATTTGTTTGGAAGAGCGCCCAATTTGGGTATGACGGCCAAGGGGTAAAAGTCGTCCGAAAGATGGAAGACCTAAAAGAGCTTCCCAATGTGGAGTGCATTGCCGAAAAAATGATTGATTTTAAAAATGAATTGGCGGTCGTGGTAGCTCGAAACGCCAAAGGCGAGGTTAAAACATATCCCGTGGTGGAAATGGAGTTTCATCCCGAAGCCAATCAAGTGGAATATGTCATCTGTCCCGCACGGATAGATGATGCAGTAGCAAAAAAAGCACAGGAAGTAGCTTTAAAGGTTTCGGAACATATGAAGCACGTAGGACTGTTAGCCGTTGAAATGTTCCAAACCAAAGACGACCAAATTTTGGTGAACGAATCCGCACCAAGACCGCATAACAGTGGCCACTACAGCATTGAAGCGGCTTACACCAACCAGTTTGAACAACACATCCGTGCCATTTTAGGTTTGCCACTTGGGAAAACGGACAGCAAAGTAGCTGGAATTATGGTTAACTTGGTGGGTGCAGAAGGCCATACAGGTGATGTCGTCTATGAAAACATTGAAAAAATAATGGAGATGGATGGGGTAACCCCGCACATTTATGGCAAAAAACAAACCCGTCCCTTTCGAAAAATGGGCCACGTTACCATCGTTGACGAAAACATGGCCAGGGCTAGAGAAGTAGCTCAACAGGTAAAAGAAACCATTAAAGTGATAAGCAAATAAGATATGAGCAAAGTAGCCGTGATTATGGGAAGCACCAGTGATCTTCCCGTTATGCAAGACGCCATTGATATATTAAAGGAATTGGGAGTGGACGTGGACGTGGACATTGTGTCTGCCCACAGAACACCCGAAAAATTGTTCAGTTTTAGCAAGAGTGCCCATACCAATGGTTATTCCGCCATTATTGCCGGAGCAGGTGGAGCAGCACATTTGCCGGGCATGGTGGCATCGTTATCGCCTCTCCCTGTTATCGGAGTGCCCGTAAAAAGCAGCAATTCTATTGATGGTTGGGATTCCGTTTTGTCCATTCTCCAAATGCCGGGCGGTGTTCCCGTGGCCACAGTAGCCCTAAATGGAGCCAAAAATGCTGGTATCCTTGCTGCACAAATTATCGGAAGTGCCAACAGCGAGATCATGAACAACATCATTTCCTATAAAGAAGGGTTAAAGGAAAAAGTCATCAAAGGTGCTGAGGAGGTAAAAAAGACTTTTTAGAAAATCATCTTTGGTTATGAACTATAATCAAATTGGCATATTGCTGGGGATTTGCGCCATTGCATTTTTTGGCTTTACCCTGCAAAAAGTGGGCAATCCATATCTGAAAGGCTTATGGAAAAGTAGTCTTTTGGTGTTTGCCCTATATGCCGTCCTTTTAATTTTCATTGAAATACGTTGGCAGTTCATTTCGGATTATGCCAGTAAATATGATTTGAACGGAAACGGTTTTGTGGACCTCAACGAATATTCTGAGGAGGCCATAGCCGCCATGAACAGAAAAACCTATGGCTCAACCATCAGGAGTTACGCCCCATTGACCATGGCCGTGATCTCATCCATTATCGGTTTTGCCTATTTGCTGAGCGATTGGGCCGTGATACGTTTAAAAAACAAAGAATAGAAGTAACAACTATGAGCAATCCATTGTTGGAGCCATTTAATGAAGCTCCATTTTCTAAAATAAAGAACGAACATTTTAAGCCTGCTTTTCTTCAGGCCATCGAGGACACGAAAAAGGAAATCGATGATATTGTGAACAACCCAGAACCCCCGACGTTCGAAAATACGTTGGAGGCCCTGGATTTTTCCGGGAAGCAATTGGACCGTATTTCAAGTATCTTTTTCAATTTGAATTCGGCGGAGACCAACGAAGAGATTCAGAAAATAGCTCAAGAAGTATCTCCGATTTTATCAGAGTTCAGCAACGATATTACTTTGAACGAAGGTCTTTTTACGAGGGTAAAGGCCGTTTATGAGCAACGTGACTCTCTGGATTTGACCACTGAACAAGAGACGCTTCTTGAAAAAAAATATAAGAATTTCAGTAGAAACGGAGCCAATTTGAAGGAGGAGAACAAAAAACGCCTTCGGGAGATTGATGCCGAACTCTCCAAGTTGAAGCTCACCTTTGGTGAAAATGTACTGGCCGAGACCAATAAGTACGAAATGTTATTGACGGATGAAAAGGATGTGGACGGATTGCCCGAAGGAACCAAAGAGGCAGCAGCCCAACTAGCAGAATCCAAAGGCAAAGAAGGCTGGATGATTACCCTGGACTATCCGAGCTACATCCCTTTTATGAAGTACGCCAAGAACCGGGAATTGCGAAAGGAACTTTCCATGGCTTTCGGGAGCAAGGGTTTCCACGGTGATGAGCTGGACAATCAGGAAAATGTAAAGCGTATCGTAAATCTTCGCCACGAAAGAGCCAATCTGCTGGGATATAAAACCCATGCAGATTTTGTTCTGGAGGAGCGAATGGCAGAAACTCCCGAAAAAGTAAAAGGTTTTTTGAACGAACTTTTGGAAAAAGCTAAACCTGCCGCCGAAAGGGAGTTTGCCGAGTTAGAGGCCTACGCTAAAGAATTGGACAACATCGACCGTTTGGAAAAATGGGACAGCGCGTACTATTCTGAAAAGTTGAAGCAAAAGCTTTTCAATTTGGATGATGAAAAACTAAAACCATACTTTAAACTGGAAAATGTCATCAACGGCGTTTTCAAAGTTGCCGAAAAACTCTTTGGACTTACGTTTAAAGAAGTGGACAACGTAGACAAATATCATCCGGAAGTCAAAACTTTTGAGGTATACGAAAACGACAATTTTATATCGTTGTTTTATGCCGATTTCCATCCAAGGCCTGGAAAACGTGGTGGTGCTTGGATGACCTCTTACAAACCACAGTATATTTTAAATGGTCTAAACAGCAGACCTCATATTTCCAATGTGTGCAATTTTACCAAACCCACGAGTTCAAAACCCTCGTTGCTCACATTTAACGAAGTGACCACGCTTTTCCATGAGTTCGGCCACGGTCTTCATGGCATGCTGGCCGATACAACTTACCCAAGCTTATCGGGCACTTCGGTATATTGGGATTTTGTGGAACTACCCAGCCAAGTGATGGAAAACTGGTGTTATGAAAAAGAGGCTTTGGAGCTTTTCGCCCATCATTATGAAACAGGCGAACTGATTCCAATGGAAATGGTTGAAAAAATAAAAGAGTCCGCCACCTTTCAAGAGGGAATGGCCACCGTTCGCCAATTAAGTTTTGGTTTATTGGACATGGCGTGGCATGGTACAGACCCATCAAGCATTGAAAATGTAAAAGACTACGAAGAGCATGCTTTTGAAAGTACAAATTTGTTCCCAGAAACAGCGGAAACATGTATGAGCACATCATTCTCACACATTTTTCAAGGCGGATATTCATCTGGCTACTATAGCTACAAATGGGCAGAAGTTCTAGATGCGGACGCCTTCGCCTACTTTAAGGAAAATGGAATTTTTAGCAAAACAGTTGCTGATAAATTCAAGGAAAATGTCCTATCAAAAGGAGGAACGGAAAACCCTATGGAACTTTATAAAAAGTTCCGTGGAGCCGTACCAAATGTCAACGCATTGTTGGAACGTGCTGGGCTTTTGGAGACCAATAATTAAAATTGATTGAATACTAAAAAACAGTTAATAGCAAATGCTCCCTGTTAGTATGCTATCGAGGACGCGTCTAACTCGTTTTTAACCTTGGAAATATATGTCCAAAAACTATTACATTTGGTAATTCGATAAGAATATGGCCAATCACAAACTTCAACCGGACACTTGGGTCGACCTGTATGCGGACTACCTGTTCAATTATGCAGTATCGCGTGTAAGCGATGCCGAAATTGCCAAAGATTTGGTACAGGAAACTTTTTTCGCAGGTTTAAATTCCGCCAAGAATTTTAAAGGCGACGCTGCCGAAAGAACATGGTTGGTATCCATACTCAAGAGAAAGGTTATAGATCATTATCGAAAAATCAATTCCAAAAAAGGAAAGGCAGAGGTACGCATCAATTACAGTTCCGATTCCGAAGCAGAAGGCGATTGGCTGGAACAACAAGTTGCAGACCCCTTTAGCAAGGATGGCGACAATATTTTGGAAAATGAAGAATTGGGTTCAGCTATTCAAGATTGTATCAACAAATTGCCACAAAAACAGGCCTTGGCTTTTAAATTAAAGACTATTCAAGGCATGAGTACCGAGGATATTTGTAATGAACTGGACATAAATCCGTCCAACCTTTGGGTAATGATCCATAGGGCAAGGACATCGCTTATGGGTTGTTTAAACGAAAATTGGTTTTAGGTATGAAGATTTCATGTAAAGAGGCATCATGTATTTGTGACAAATCCCAGTACAAAGAAGCTAGTTTTTGGGACATTGTAAAACTTCGCTTCCACCTTCTTTATTGCAAGGTTTGTCGTGGCTATTCCAAAAAGAATGGTGAGTTGACCTCGTTGTGTGATCGAGCTGGACTGACTATGCTCTCCGATGATGACAAGAAAAAAATGAAGAGAGAATTGGAAGAGAAACTTTAAAAATAATTCTCCGTCCACCAGAATAGGCCAAACCAAAAAATCGGGATAGCCTCTACCCAGAACATCACAAAATATTTGGATTGCATTCGCTTTTTTGAAACCAGCACTAAAATAAGTGCTGCGGACAAAATGAGCCGTAATACGATTTCATTTTGATGAATCTCGTCCTTCAAAAACGTCATCAAGAAAAAAATCAAAACAAGCCCTATTCCCAATCGGGTGGTGTTTTTTATACCCAAAACCTGCGGCAATGTCCGTAAACTTTTATCGTCCCACTGTAAATCCCTGATTTCAAAAGGTAAAATCAACACCAAAACCAATAGCATCCTTTGGATAAAGGTCACGGCAAAATCCCAGTCCAAGGTCATTTTTGCATCCAAAACGGGCAATAAGACCGAAAAACCTGCCCAGACAAAGGCTACGATATAAATTTTTAACCCTGCCAAATTCCTCAAGTTTTTGGCGCTGGGCAACAAAGGCAGGGCATACAGCGCGGACAACACTCCCAAAATAGCAGTCGCTATCCAAATATCCCTATTCAGTTGCAGCAAAAAATAAATGGCAAAAACAAAGCAAACAAAGCTGAACATTTGAATCACTTTGTGATAGGCATTCGATACGATGAGATACTTATATGCCTCTACCCCATATTTAATAAAGTTGTAGCAAACGATAACACTAAAAAAAATGAAGCCCATTAGATTGATATCCGATGAGCTTCCCAACAAATGGAAGGTGACGCCCGCCATAGAAATAACCGCAATCGCCACATGAATACTGGCGTCCAGGTAAAAATCAAATATGGCTTTTAGGGTTCGCATTTAGATAAAAAATTAGGCCTTGTCACTAAGGTTAATTGGTGGTTAACAACTTTACCCTAGAGACCTTCAAAATTGGCTATTTTGATTGAATTAATCCCTAATTTTGTGCACTTTATTGGATTGAACATGAACACAGAGGTTTTTGCCGCCAGACACATTGGCATCACAGAAAGAGACTTGCCCCACATGCTCGAAACCATTGGGGTGGAAAGTATGGAACAGCTCATTTATGAGACCATCCCCGACGATATCAAACTTAAAAAACCATTGGACCTGCCAGAAGGTATCAGCGAACATGAGTTCCTGAGCCATCTGAACGAACTGGCCAAGAAAAACAAGGTTTTTAAGACCTATATTGGATTGGGATACCATGAATCGCTAACTCCATCTGTAATCAAAAGAAATATTCTGGAAAATCCGGGATGGTATACCGCTTACACACCCTACCAGGCAGAGATTGCCCAAGGTAGATTGGAGGCACTTTTGAACTTCCAGACCATGGTCGCCGACCTTACCGGTATGGAAATTGCCAATGCTTCGCTCTTGGATGAGAGTACAGCGGCTGCCGAGGCCATGAACATGTTGTTCGAACTGCGTAGCCGTCAACAGAAAAAAAGCGGTGCCGTAAAATTCTTTGTATCCGAAGAAATATTGCCACAAACATTGAGCTTGTTGGAAACAAGAGCTATTCCTTTGGGTATAGAACTTGTAATCGGCGACCACGAGACTTTTGATTTTTCAGAAGAATTCTATGGTGCGTTGTTACAATATCCGGGCAAGCATGGTCAAGTAAACGACTATGGCTCCTTTGTGGAAAAAGCGAAGGAGAATGAAATTAAAGTAGCCGTAGCCGCTGATATTTTGAGCTTGGTACTATTGACGCCTCCGGGTAAATGGGGTGTGGATGCCGTAGTTGGAACCACACAGCGTTTTGGGATTCCATTGGGATATGGTGGACCGCATGCCGCTTTCTTTGCCACCAAAGAAGAGTACAAAAGAAGCATTCCAGGGCGTATCATCGGTATCACCAAGGACACCGATGGCAACCCTGCGCTACGTATGGCCCTTCAAACTAGGGAGCAACACATAAAAAGGGACAAAGCCACCTCGAATATTTGTACCGCACAAGTACTATTGGCCGTTATGGCGGGCATGTATGCCGTTTATCATGGACCAGAAGGCTTAAAATATATCGCAAACAAAGTTCACAACAATACTAAAAAATTGGTCAGTGCTTTGGAAGCTCATGGTTTCGAGCAAACAAACAGTTCCTATTTTGATACCGTTGAGGTGAAAGTGAAAAACAGCAACAAACTGAAAGAAGTTGCTGAAAGCAAAGACATCAACCTTCATTACATCGACGAGAATACAGTTTCCATTTCTTTGAATGAAGCGGTTTCCAGCACTGACTTGGATACTTTGGTTTCTTGCTTTGTTGAATCTCATGATTTGGAGGAAAAGTCCTTAAAAGATAATCCACAGGTTGACGCCATTCCATCCAACCTACAAAGACAGACTCCATTTATGGAGCACGAAGTCTTCAACTCCTATCATTCAGAGACGGATTTGATGCGTTATATCAAAAAATTGGAGCGCAAGGATTTGGCATTGAACCAATCCATGATTTCTTTGGGAAGTTGTACCATGAAGCTAAACGCTGCATCAGAAATGTTACCATTGAGCTGGGGCGAATGGGCCAACATCCATCCTTTTGTACCCTTAAATCAGGCTGAAGGTTACCAAACGGTCCTAAAATCTTTGGAAGAACAACTTAATGTGATCACAGGATTTTCAGCAACTTCGTTACAGCCGAACTCCGGTGCCCAAGGCGAGTATGCCGGGCTGATGGTAATCAGGGCCTATCACGAATCCAGAGGAGAGGGACATCGCAACATATGTTTGATTCCTGCTTCAGCGCACGGGACCAATCCTGCTTCGGCTGTAATGGCGGGCATGAAGGTCGTTGTGACTAAAACAGATGAAAAAGGAAATATCGATTTGAACGATTTGAAAGACAAGGTAAACCAACATGCCGAAAATCTTTCCGCATTGATGGTCACCTACCCTTCTACCCATGGCGTTTTTGAATCGTCCATTAAAGAGATTACCAAACTTATCCACGATAACGGCGGACAAGTATACATGGATGGTGCCAATATGAATGCACAGGTCGGATTGACCAATCCCGCTACCATTGGTGCCGATGTTTGTCACTTGAACCTTCACAAGACCTTTGCCATCCCGCACGGTGGTGGAGGACCAGGTGTTGGACCTATTTGTGTTGCTGAGCAGTTGAAACCATTTTTACCGACCAATCCAGTAATTCCTACGGGGGGAGAAAATGCCATCACGGCCATTTCATCCGCTCCTTGGGGAAGCTCTTTGGTGTGTTTGATTTCATACGGATACATCAAAATGTTGGGTTCGAAAGGTTTGACCAATGCAACCAAGGCCGCTATTTTGAACGCCAATTACATCAAAGACCGCTTAAAAGGAAAATTTGATGTTTTGTACACAGGTGAAAGAGGCCGTGCCGCACATGAAATGATTATTGACTGTAGACCTTTCAAAGCGAATGGCATTGAAGTGACCGATATTGCCAAACGTCTAATCGATTACGGTTTCCACGCGCCAACGGTATCATTCCCAGTAGCTGGAACATTAATGATAGAGCCAACGGAAAGTGAGAGCCGTGCTGAACTGGACCGCTTCTGCAACGCATTATTGTCCATTAGAACGGAAATTGATGAGGCTTCCGCAGATGATACGGACAATGTCCTGAAAAATGCGCCGCATACATTGGCCATGGTTACCAGCGATTCTTGGGAGCACCCATATAGCAGGGAAAAAGCAGCCTTCCCATTACCCTATATAGCCGAAAACAAATTTTGGCCAAGCATACGAAGAACCGATGAAGCGTTTGGGGATCGTAATTTAATGTGCACCTGTGCACCTATCGAAGATTACATAGAAGCCTAAAAACCATTATAAACATTGATAAAAAGCCTTGATTCTAAAATTAAATCAAGGCTTTTTTGTCTTCTGCCATTTGATGGTTATCTTTTTGGATATTGTAAAATTTATTATGCATGCATAATATTAATGGTTCGATATCTTAACTTGTATTGAATAAAACCTCCGCATAACATGAAAATTGGCATCACAGGTACCGGAAGCCATATCCCTTCCATAATTACCAAAAACGAAGATTTTTTGAACCATCAGTTTATGGAAACCGATGGATCGTCCTTTGGACAGGAAAATAATGTTATCATTGAAAAATTTGAGGCCATAACGGGCATTGCCAATCGAAGGTATGCCGAACCGGACCTGAAGACATCGGACATTGGTTTTTTAGCGGCAGAAGAAGCTATTGCCTCTGCCAAAGTAGATAAAGAAGAACTCGATTACATAATCTTCGCCCATAATTTTGGTGACCTTACTCCTGGTAAAATGCAAGGCGATACACTACCTAGCTTAGCGACCAGGGTTAAGCATTTGCTACGCATCCAGAACCCCAAATGTGTAGCCTACGATTTAATTTTTGGTTGTCCGGGTTGGATTGAGGGTATGATTCAAGCGACCGCATTTATCAAAAGTGGAATAGCCAAAAAATGCTTGGTCATAGGGGCCGAAACATTATCCAGGGTGGTGGACCCGCACGACCGTGACAGCATGATTTTTTCCGATGGTGCCGGTGCCGCAATACTTGAAGGCAATACTACACATGGAGAAATATTATCACATGCATCGGAAACGTACGCCAATGAAGAGGCTTACTATCTTTATTTTGATAAATCCAATAGTCCTTTAGAACCCAAGGATAAGCGCTATATTAAAATGCAAGGGCGAAAAATTTACGAATTTGCTTGCATTAACGTACCTAAGGCCATGGCTTCTTGCCTTGATGATAGTGGAATTGACATTGATGACGTTAAAAAGATTTTTATTCATCAAGCCAACGAAAAAATGGACGAGGCCATCATCAAAAGATTCTACAAAATCTATGGAAAAACCGTACCCGAACATGTAATGCCCATGAGCATCCATGACCTCGGAAACAGTTCCGTTGCTACGGTGCCCACACTTTACGATATGGTTCTGAAAGGAAAACTTCCCGAACATCAGGTCAACCCTGGCGATGTTGTTATTTTTGCCAGTGTCGGGGCCGGAATGAACGTCAATGCTATAGTTTATAGATACTGAAACTAAGTATGAATTGGCTTTGCTACGTGAAAAGCTAAATCAGCTAGCTGTAAATTTCTTAATCTGGTCTTCTTTTTCCAAAGGCACAAAGAATACATTCCTAATACCGTTGTCCTCAGAGCGCTTCAATGTATCTATTTTCATCAACGTATTATTGGTGTGGGCATAAAAAGCATAGTTCATCCCTTTCATTAATTCATCCAATGCCGATTCATTCTGATTAAAGAGTATTTCACAAATTATAATGGGCCTATCTTTTTTCAACAATTGCATTCCTCCTTTAAGCACCATGAACTCCGCACCTTCAACATCAATTTTTATTAAATCCACTGGTCGCCCTTCGTTTCTCACCTCATCTATCTGAACCGATTCAACAATTACCTTTTTTGAGTTCAAACCTCTCTTTGTACCCAAATTGTGTTCACCTGACAAGTTGAGAATATGAGGAAATTTGGGGTTAACGACTTCATAAAAAGCAATATTCCCGCTTTCAGATGATAAAGCTTGAGGATGAACCCTGATTTGATTATTCATTTGGTTGATAGCTATGTTTTCATATAAGTAGTGTTTTGGACCATTAGATGGCTCAAAAGCGCTAACCTTTATTTTTGAATTATAGGCACATGCCAAAATGCTATAATACCCAATATTTGCGCCAACATCCCAAAAAGTACCTACGCACTTTATTAATTCCATGAATATCGATGTATACTCATACTCCATTGGGTTTCCCCAATAAAGCTCTCTTAGAATATAACTGGTCTGGTTAGCTTTTAATTGAATTGAGACGGATTCTGAAAAATTCAGTTTAACCGTGCCAGTAGGGCTCAACTTGTACTTATCTGGAAAAAAACCTTCCATCAACTTCATTGACTTTCGAAGAAACCTGTTTACATACTCCCTATAAATTATTGCACGAATTATAGCTATCATCCCTCTAATAATTAGGATTCAAAGATATTTAAATATCAAGACTGTTTACGGTCAACTAATAAGGATAATGGTTGGCAAGTGCATTTTAACCAAAAAATTCTATTACTATAGATTATAATCGTTTATTTGAAAAACATTCATTAACCATTAAAATTAAATTTTGAAGATCAATTACTTGAAAATTTATTTATTTTTCACATTTGTGTTAATTAGTTTTCATATTGGCTTAGCTCAAAGTTACGATGTGATGGGTTACCAAAAAATCAATGAGACCAACGGTGGTTTTACTGGCAATCTAGACAATTTTGATTCTTGGGGAGTAGCAATAGATAACATCGGGGACTTAGATGGAAACGGAGTCAATGACCTCGCCGTGGGAGCTTATACCGACGATGATGGGGGAACCAATCGTGGTGCTGTCTATATACTTTTCCTAAATGCCGATAATCAAGTTATATCTCATACAAAAATCAGCGATTCATCAGGCAATTTTACAGGCGTTTTGAATAATGACGATCGCTTTGGTGGTTCAGTCTCATTTCTTGGAGATCTTAATAATGATGGTAGAATAGAACTCGCCGTTGGTGCAGATTATGATGGTGACGGAGGATATTGGCATGGAGCGGTATGGATACTTAGTTTAAACAATGATGGAACAGTGTTCAGTCATACTAAAATAAGTGATACCCAAGGCGGATTTAACGGCCCTATTAATAATGATGCCATCTTTGGTACGGACATGGAAAACATTGGAGACCTAAACAATGATGGCATAACTGACCTTGCTGTTGGCGCAAGAAGGGATGCCGATGGCGGATCTAGGCGAGGCTCGGTATGGATTTTGTTCATGAATGCCGACCTTACCGTAAATTCTTATCAAAAAATTAGCGACACCCAAGGTGGATTTACAACAAACCTCGATTTTGAGGACTATTTTGGTGGTTCTATTCTAAATATTGGTGATCAAAATTCTGACGGCACCAATGATATTATCGTAGGTGCTTATAGAGACGACGACCAAAACATAAATTCTGGAAGTTTTTATCTATTATATTTAAACCAAGATGGCACCGTACAAAGTTCAGTGAAAGTTTCAAATACAAGCGGCGGACTTTCCAATCAAATTTCAGCCAATGCCTTGTTCGGCGAATCCATAGACGGTACTAATGATATTGACGGAGATGGCAAACCCGAAATCCTAGTAGGAGCCTTGGGGCACTATAATCCAACTTTGGCAACAAATACAGGTGCATTTTACATGATTGAGGTCAATTCAGATGGCTCGGTCTCAGAAGATAGGTTTTACACCTATGGTGAATATTGCTTTTCAGGAGAATTGAATTCAGGAGATTATTTTGGAGGAGCAATTACCCTGCTAAGCCAAGGACCCAATCCAAAAATTGCTGTAAGTGCATATCATGATAGCGAGAATGGAACTGAAAAGGGTGCTGTTTGGATATTGGATCTTGGTGAAATTGAATATTCCATATTATCTGGAAATGATGCTTCATGTGGTTCGGACGATGGTAGTTTTGTAATCTCAGATGTAGCACCCAATCTTGATTATATCATTCAATACGATTTTAATGGTTCAAGCTACACCGATTATTACATATCTGATGAACATGGCTCATTTAATGTCGAAAACTTATTTGCAGGAACTTATGAAAACATAATTATCACGGAGTCCATGCTGAACTGTTCAGATGAGCTGGGCAACTTTACAGTTAATGGCAATTCTATTGAACCAACCATTAACCCTGTGTCCCCAACTTCGTGCGGAAACACCGATGGCCAAATTGAGATATTTGATTTAGTGGCAGGCTCAACTTATCAAGTCACATATGAGCATAATAGCAGTACATTTAATGTTAATTCACAAGCAAATGCAAACGGAAATCTGACAATTAACAATTTAAGCGAGGGCATTTATCATAATTTTATAATCACAGACCTTATCGACCAATGTGAGACAATACCTATAGATATCACATTGAACGAGAACGTGCCGAATCCAGACATCATTGTTAACAACCCCACTTCCTGTGGTGTCAATGACGGTTCGATATCTTTAATTGGGTTAAGACCAACTAGTGAATATATCATATCCTATGACCACACTGGAGACTTTGTGACGGATACTTTTAATTCAGACACCAACGGTGAAGTTCTAGTTGGTAATTTATTTAGTGGAAGCTATGAAAACTTGACAGTAATAGAGTCTTGGAACTCTTGTTCAACAAATTTGGGCGCAATTCAACTGGTCGATATGAGCCTTCAGGTTACTGCGTCAGTGATAGACCCTACAAGTTGTGGTTTGGCAAATGGTCAAATACTTTTGGACGGACTCTTGCCCGATTCAGAATATAATGTCAGATATACCTTCAATGGTGAAAATTTGATTGTCCAGATACCATCGAACAATAAGGGGCAAGTTTCATTGAACGACTTGGGAGCGGGAAATTACACGAATATAACTATGAGCAATCAAGGTACAGGATGTACCAATTCCATTGATGACGTAATCCTTAACCAACCTGGTTTATCGCCCGTAATCTCTGTAGAACCACCAACTAGTTGCACATCAGAAGACGGCTATATATATATATCCAATTTATTGCCCAATGCAACGTATTCCATAAGCTACATGAAAGATTCCAGTGAAATCTCCCTACAGTCTAGCACTGCCGGAAATGGGACACTTTCTTTAAACTTTATTGCTGTTGGAAACTATGAACACTTTACCATTTTAAACGCTGAGTTTCAATGCTCATTCATCGAGCCCCTGATTGAGGTATCCTGTAATGGCAATTTGATTGGCTGTTTTGTTGCAAAAAGCTTTTTTTCTCCGAACGGAGACGGAATCAATGATGTTTGGGAACTAGAAACGCTTAATGACTGTTCCTATGAAGTATTCATTTACAATAGATATGGCAAGCTTTTATCCGTTCTATCCCCTAACAACCCAAAATGGGATGGCACGTATGCTGGCAACCCTATGCCATCCAGCGACTATTGGTATTCGGTAAAATATTATTATAATAACACGTATTCATCATATCAATCGCATTTTACACTTAAACGCTAGAAGCCAATAAACCAATAATTTCAATACAAACCGTTTTTATCATTTGATGATTGAATTTATTTGGGATAAGTCCCGAGATTTTTGGACTTTTAACCAATGCGCATCAGTATTGTTATTCCTGCACATAACGAAGCTTCTTTTATAAAGAATTGCCTAGACTCGTTCGTTGGTCAAACTTACCGGCCCAATGAATTGCTTGTTGTGGACGACAATTCTTCCGACAATACTTTTAACATCGCAAAAGACTACGCACAAAAATACAGCTGGATAAAAGTGGTTCAGCGCAGCTCATCCAACGAACATATTCCGGGCAAAAAAGTAGTGGATACCTTTAATTTTGGGTTGCAACAAACCTCAGATTTTGACCTCATAGGCAAGTTTGATGCGGATATCATTCTACCCAAGAATTATTTTGAACTCATCGTCAATCAATTTCAGGCCAATTGGAAACTCGGAATGTGCTCGGGACTTCTCTACATCAAAAAAGGAGAAAATTGGATTTATGAAAACATCGCGGATAAAAATCATATCCGAGGACCTATTAAACTTTACCACAAAGCCTGCTTTGAAAAAATCGGCGGTCTGCGTCCGGGAGTGGGTTGGGATACTGTGGATACGCTTTTGGCCAAATACCACGATTTTGAAACGGTAACACTTCCTCAACTCAAAGTAAAGCACCTCCGCCCGACGGGCCATGGATACAGTACCAAAAACTATCAATCCAAAGGTGTCGCGATGTATAAAATAGGATACGGACTAGTACTCACCAAAATCGCCGCATTAAAAATGGCCTGGCAGGCTAAAAGTCCGGGGTTATACTTCCAAGCCATATTTGGCTACCTAAGAGCTTTCTTCCAACAGCAACCCAAATACGTTTCCAAAAAAGAAGGAAAGTTTATAAAGAGCTACCGTTGGAAGGGGATACTTTCCAAATTATAACTATTCAAACTCCAAAACCTCCCCAATAGGCTGCCCAGTGGCACCACTAGGGAACGCAATGCCAAGCAACGCTGCTATTGTCGGTGCGATATCGGGAATCTCCGTGCGGTTTACCGTACTTCCCTGTTTAATGCCTTTACCATACAACAATAATGGCACATGAGTATCGTAGATTTGAGGCGAGCCATGTGTAGAGCCCGTGGTACCATAAGAAATATAACCTACCTTGGGCACTAACAACACATCACCGGAACGCTTTTGGTTATAGCCATTCTGCAAAATGTATGGTATCCCTTCGGTGTATTCGTTTTTCCACATTTGACTGGCCGTATAAACTTGACCAATGCCCTCATAAGTCAATAATTCTCTTGCGATATCTTCTTGGGCATCTTCTAGCTTGATATCCAAATTAGCCAATATTTTATGGTCCAAAAACAATTGATAGTTGGAAAGGTCCCTGACCACATCCGTAGTTCCATATTTGTATTGAAGAAACTCTCCGAACTTTGCTTTCATGCCGTTCATATCCAAATAACCAGCAGGAATTTTGGAATCCATCAAATAGGTGGGAACATCGATGGCCGCATGATCTGCCGTTAAGAAAACGGTATATTCACCTTCTCCCACCTTCTCGTCCAAAGTAGAAAAAATACGGGCCAAATCTTGATCTAATCTTATGTAAGTATCTTCCACCTCTTTAGAGTTCACCCCAAAAAAATGCCCCACATAATCGGTACTGGAAAAACTAATGGCCAAGAAATCCGTAATGGTATCTGCTCCAAGGTCTTCGCCTTCCAAAGCGGCCAGGGCAAAATCTGCTGTAATGCTATTTCCATAAGGGCTTCTTCTTATCAAATCGAACTGACCGTTTTGATCCCAAATTGCCGGAAGGTCATGAGGAAAAGTATTGCTGGTTTCTCCCTTTTGCAATCCTTCGTAATTATTGGCATCCAAACCACTTTCTACATACGTTTCAATAGGTTTTAGCGTATTCCATGGCTTTTTGTATGACTCTACAATATCCGAATTATTAAAGTCCATGACCCATTGGGGCAATTCATCCATATAATAGGTACTTGTTATCCAGTTGCCATCTTGTCCGCCCTCGAACCAGTAGGCTGCATTTGCTGTATGCCCAGCCGGAAGGATCGCCCCCCTATCCTTTAGGGCGACACCTATCACTTTCCCTCTTTTTTGGGTATGCATGCGCAATTCGTCCGTGATGGTAGTAGTGAGCATACGGTGCGGCGACATTTTCCCTGCATCCGATGTGGTGCCCACTGAGCTGTAACTATCATCCCCTGCACAATACACATCTTCCCCCAATTCTTTATCAAACCAATCGTTCCCGATTATACCGTGCGTAGCCGGTGTGGTTCCCGTATAGACCGAGGTGTGACCTGGTCCCGTACTGGTGGGCGCATAATTGAAGTGGTTGTTTTTACAATTGAACCCTTCGTTAACCAATCGCTTAAAGCCCCCTTCTCCGTACTGATTCCAGAAACGGGTCAGATAATCGTAACGCATCTGATCTACTACAATACCCACCACTAGTTTTGGCGATTGTGCAATAGGTGCTGGGGGTTGTACTTGCTCATCATTCTTTTTTCTTCGCTGACCGTAGGAAAAACTGATCATGCACAATGCAAAAAGGGAAACTATAAGGTTGGTTGTTCTCATGTTATAGGTTTAATCAAATTAGGGCAAAACTATTCATTTATCCTGTTTTAAAATTTAAATGAAGGTTAAAAGCTGCACAATATTCTTATTTTTATCATCTCAAGTCCAAATAAGCGCATGAAATACCTAGAAGCGATTGGAAAATACTTCATCATGGTTTGGGAAGTATTTAAAAAGCCTACCAAGTGGCGTATTATGAAAACCTTGATTCTCAAGGAAGTCGATGAATTGGTCTTTGGTGCCATGGGCATCATCATATTCATATCCTTTTTTATTGGAGGAGTTGTCACCATACAGACCGCCCTTAACTTGACAAATCCGCTTTTGCCCAAAAGTCTTATCGGATTCGCAGCAAGGCAATCCGTAATACTGGAATTTGCACCGACATTCACCTCTATAATAATGGCAGGAAAAGTGGGCTCTTACATTACTTCCAGCATTGGCACCATGCGTGTTACGGAACAAATTGATGCTCTTGAAGTTATGGGGATAAACTCCTTGAACTATCTCGTGTTCCCAAAAATTGTAGCCATTATGCTATACCCCTTTGCGGTGGCAATTTCCATGTTCGTAGGCATCTTAGGAGGGTGGGTGGCCGCTGTTTTTGGCGGTTTTGCACCTAGCGGCGACTTTATACAGGGTCTTCAGATGGATTTTAATTCCTATCACGTCACCTATGCACTGATTAAGTCAGTAGTCTTTGCTTTTGTAATCGCGACGGTACCATCCTTTCATGGGTATTACATGAGGGGCGGAGCTTTGGAGGTAGGCAAGGCCAGCACCACATCGTTTGTTTGGACCAGTGTTGTGATCATTATCGTGAACTATATTTTAACACAATTATTGTTGGGCTAATGATAGAGGTAGATAACATACATAAATCGTTTGGAGACAACCACGTACTCAAAGGAATTTCAACAACATTTGAAAAAGGGAAAACAAATCTTGTAATTGGACAAAGTGGTTCAGGTAAAACGGTCTTCTTAAAATGTCTCTTAGGACTTTTTGAACCTGATGAGGGAAACATTTGCTACAATGGCCAGGTTTATTCCGAGCTTTCCATAAAAGAAAAAAGGAATTTAAGACAGGAAATGGGAATGGTATTCCAGGGCAGTGCTCTTTTTGACTCTATGACCGTGGAAGGCAATGTTATGTTTCCTTTGGATATGTTCACCAAACAGTCGCAATCGGAAAAACAAGATCGTGTGGATTTTGTGTTGAAGCGAGTCAACTTGGTGGATGCCCATAAACGATTTCCTGCCGAAATATCCGGTGGTATGCAGAAAAGGGTCGCCATTGCAAGAGCCATTGTGATGAATCCAAAATACTTGTTCTGTGATGAACCCAACTCTGGGCTCGACCCAAAAACCGCCATCCTAATCGACAACCTGATTCACGAGATCACTCAGGAATATGACATTACGACCATTATCAACACACACGATATGAACTCGGTAATGGAAATAGGTGAAAAAATAATCTTTCTAAAAAACGGACTTAAGGAATGGGAAGGCACCAATAAAGAAATCTTCAAGACCGACAACCAAGCGGTGACAGATTTTGTGTACTCCTCCGAATTGTTCAAAAAGGTTCGGCAAATGTATATTGAGGAAAGAAACTGATGCTACTCAACTTCCTTTATCACCAACGTGGAATCCTGAAGCCTCAGTTTTAACCATGCCAACATTTTTTTGGTATCGGCTTCTTTTTGACTTGAGCTCAATCCGTTTTTCCAATTTACCTCAAAGACAGGCACTGTATCCAACTTTTTAAAATCGGTACGTATTTGGTAAGAGAAACCTAGGGCATCAATATTCTCATAATTGGCTTTAGCTTCTGCACTTATACTTTGAAAAGGGACTCTCCTACCTACATTCCTTGTTAGAATGGACAGCTCTTCTTCGAGCAGTCTGATTTGCTCATCCTTATTCAACAGCTCGGCCTTATTCTTCTCATAAAGTTCGCTTACATAATTGAACTTTTCTTCTGAATCATCCCTTCCTCCCTGAATAATATGGAGTTCGGCATCCTTGAGCCTATTGTATTCATTCTTCTGTGTTCTCCATGTATTGATGATATTCTCCGGAACCAATTCATCGCCCATAAAAACCACTTCGATCATTGAGGTCCCATCATCCACATATTCCAATTTGGTGAGATTGTCCACATATCTTCCAGCACCATCAAACTGATATACCTCTACCGTACCTTTTAAAAACTCTTGAGCCTGTTTCATAAAAAGGGACTCCTGAAAAACATTGTAAAACGTAAATCCCGCCGGAATCATTACCAAAATACCCGTGATTGAAGCCAAGCGAGCTATCAACCTTCTGCGTTGAGAATTGGCATATCGCACCATGGGGAACCTCAGGAACTTGATGACCAAGAAGGTTGCCAGACCTATAAAAATGGTATTTATGATGAACAAATACATGGCCCCAGCGGCATACCACGGCTTGCCAATGGCCAAACCGAAACCTACCGTACAAAGAGGCGGCATCAAAGCAGTTGCAATGGCCACACCAAAAATAACACTGGCAATGGTCCCCTTTTTTGCCCGGGCGATTACCAGCGCCAATCCACCAAAAAAAGCAATCAGTACATCCCGAATATCGGGTTTGGTACGAGCCAACAATTCCGAAGATTCATCACGCAAAGGAAAAAAGTAGAAAAACAGGAATGCGGTGATCACACTCAAAACCACCATTACAGTGAAATTCTTGAGCGACCTACGCAACGTATCAATATCATTTATGGCCAATGACATGCCCATTCCCAAAATAGGACCCATCAGTGGGGAGATAAGCATGGCGCCAATAACCACCGCTGTTGAGTTGGCGTTCAACCCAATGGATGCAATGAAAATGGAGCACACCAAAATCCATGTGGTGTGGTTCTTAAAGGGAATATCCGCAATGATGGATTCTTTGGTGGCCGCGGCATCCGTATTGGAACGGATTTCCAACAAATCCGAAAGGAATTTGCGCACGCTGCCCAAAAGCCCCTTAAAATCTTTTTTTACCTCATCTCCACTGTCTTGATTGGGTGGTGTGGTCTCTGCTTCCTTTTTCTGTTCTTCGGTCATATATTATGCAAACTGATCCCCAAATTTTTCCTTCACTTGGGTCAATACTTTTTTAATATCCTGTTGTTTGTCCTTAGGGTAAATAAGGAGCACTTCTTCTTTATCCACGATGATGTAATCCTCCAGACCATCAACCACAACTACCTTCCCTTTGGGAGATCGTATCATATTGCCTTTTGCATCTTCCAAAAGGGTTTGAGCGTTTACCACTGCGTTCTCGTTTTTGTCCTTCTCCAATTTATCGTAAAGAGCGCCCCACGTACCTAAATCATTCCAATCAAAAGTAGCTGGCAGGGTGTAAATGGATTTGGATTGTTCCAAGATAGCATAATCAATGGATATGTTTTCTGCCTTGGCATAGTTTTCTTGAATAAAGGCTCTTTCATCTCCCGTATTGTAACAAGATATGCCTTGTCCAAAAAGTTCATATTGACCAGGCTGATATTTTTTGAAGGCTTCCACTATGGTTTCCACGCTCCACATAAAAATGCCCGCGTTCCATAAAAAGTTGCCTTGAGCCAAAAATTCCTTTGCGGTTTCATAATCCGGTTTTTCCCTGAATTGGGACACCTTTTTTAATTGCGCGTCACTACCTTTTTCAAATTCGATGTAACCGAATCCCGTATTGGGAAAAGTGGGCTGGATACCCAAAGTGCAAAGTGCATTTTCTTCTTCACATTTACTGAAACAAGTTGTCACATCCTTTTCAAATGCAGCTTCGTCCTCAATCCAATGATCACTGGGCGCTACAATCATTACCGCATCGGGATTCATTTTCTGAATCTTAAGGGAAGCATACAAAATACAGGGTGCCGTATTCCTCATAGCGGGTTCCAGAACCACTTGGTCTTGTTTTACCATGGGCAATTGTTCCAACACTAAGTCGTTATACTGCTCATTAGTCAGAATCAGAATATTTTCAGTGGGAACAAACTTGTTCAGACGATCAAACGTTTTTTGAATCAGGGTCTTACCGGTCCCTAACATATCGTGAAACTGTTTGGGATTGGATAATGTACTCACCGGCCAAAATCTTGAACCAACTCCTCCTGCCATTAAAACTGCGTAATAATTCTTGTTCATTTTGCTGTTTTTTAATTAGAATGCCGGTTATCCTGATACATCTTGAACCAACTCAACCTCCGCGTTTGGTTGAAACAAATATAATCTCCCGGTTGATAACTCCACACATTCGTACCGTTTTACTTTCTTATTTCCTTTTTTGAACAACTTGCCATTGTACAGTCTAAAAACACTGCCCGTAGGCAATTCGTAGACATAACTGTGGCACCGTTCACCCTCATCAAAAGCTTTAAGCGCAATGGACAACCTAGCGTCGGTGCTACTACTGGCTTTTGGGTTTTTAAAATGATTTGCAATTATGGGCAACAGTTGCGTTGGAAACACCTCTGGCCTAATAAATGGAACCATTAAGTGCTGAAAGGTACGCTTCCATTCCTCTCCGTGCGGTTTTATTCGACGACCATACGTTTCAAAGGCCACCAAATGCGCTATTTCGTGGACGAGTGTAATCAGGAATCGGTATTTGTTGAGTGATGCATTTACGGTTATCAAATGCAATCCGTTCGGCAATCTGCGGTAATCACCATGGCGGGTAACACGATGGTTCACAATTTTTAAATGCACCCCATGCGTTTTGATAAGCTCAAAGCAAGGAGCTACTGCAAGCTCAGGAAGGTATTTTTGTAGGGTAGTTTCCATCATTCGTCAAACGAAAATAGGCATTCGTCAATTAACCTCATCCAATGCTTAAAATGTTTTTTACTTTTCACAAAACAATAAGTCATGAGAGCTACCATTTTACTATTGATTGTCATTCTGCCATATATAGGTACAGGTCAAAACAAAACTTCTCTTGAAAAAACACTATGGGAAAGGGTTCAAAGTTGCTACTCTTTGTTTGAGCCCAACGAAGATGGTATCCTAGAATATAATAAGATTGATGATTCCAAAAATGGATATTTAAAAGTGTGGGGGACGTTCCCAACTTGTGGGTGCATGTGCATCTCAACAGTTGGAGCATATAAAGATATAGATGGCAATTATACGCTCTTGCAAAAGGAAGAATTCTTATGTGAGGATAAAAACTCAATATCATCCAACAAAGATTTGGATAAGATTCTACCCGAGAACTTCGGTATACACACTTTTTCTACAAAAGAACTAAACATAAACTCCAAGTATGCAGTTTTTTTCTTGGATGTTGAGATACCTAGAATTGGAACTGATACCAAATTCTCATTGCGGTTTATTCCTTTCGGGATTTTCCAAGAACTGAATGGCTCCGTGATTTCCTATGACTACTCACAAGAATATGAAAACACATCGGTCCATTACATAAAAGCAATAAAATACATGACCCGCACAATCATCGATGACAATACCTTGATCCACTTATTGAAAAAAGACTATGAAAGTATTCATATGGTCGACAGAAAATTCATTGAAACAAAAGTAATCGGGCCAGATTCATCGGAGAATTTTGAATCTTTTGACGAGCTCGCAGAAAAATTGAGCATATTAAAAAATGCTTATGACATTTACTCTCAGCTAGATTTTATGTCCATTCTGATGCAATGGAACAAGGAAAAAGCACGATTCGAAGTAAAATCAAAAAGTGATGGGCCCAAGACCATGACATTTAAAGAGTTTATACTGGAACATGAATTCTGGGAACCTATTTGTTGAGAACACATCAATCACTACGGCGTACTATTGCTCACCTGTAATAGCTTTCCATTGTACAGTTTTTGACCTGTCAAAGCAAACTCTTTAATATATGCCGCCATCTCCAATGCAGTTACGGGAGCTTTGTACCCTGGAAAGGCTTCTTCGAGCATCTCGGTCTGTACGGCACCTAGGGCCAATACATTAAAACTTGGGCCAGTTTCTTTATACTCTTCGGCCAATAGCTCGGTCAAGGTAATCACAGCACCCTTGCTTGAACTATACGCAGAGAGTCCTGGAAACTTCATACTGCCCTGCACTCCTCCCATGGAACTTATGGTCACTACATGACCTTCCTGCCCCATCATGGGAAGTACTGTTTTTGTAATTTCAGCTACTCCGAACACGTTTACTTTGTAGACGCTCTCAAATTCCTCCGTCGTGGTTTCCGAAAATGGTTTGCCCAAAAACCGACCTGCATTATTAATAAGGACATCCACAACATGCCACTCGTTCAAAAATTCAGTTAGCTTTTCAAAATCGGCAGGATTACCCAAATCAAAAGGTAACGTTTGCACATTAGGCAAATTCAGGCTTTGCACAGGCTCACTATTTCGTGAAAGTGCCAAAACCTGATGTCCTTCCCTCGCAAAAAGTTTCACCAACTCAAATCCTATTCCCCTACTTGTGCCTGTAATAATAATGTTTGCCATAATATAGTTAAGAGTTCTTACTCCCGATAGTCATCTGGTAGTTCTAAACAATATGCTACTCTTTTAATTTGATTTCTTGTGATGGAGCATTGGCGATACCTTCAATCACTGGAATTGCCTTGTTCACCAATGTGGCCATATGGCCAAAATCCATGAGACTGTTCTCATCACCCACCTTATGATAATGATTAAAGTTGGTAAAGTCAAACGTACAAAATGTATGCGACGGCACGCCAAATTCTTCATGGAACGGATAATTGTCCGATCTTTGGTACAAGTTAAATTCCTTGGCAGTTGGCAAAAATCCTACCATGTTTTCTTTAGCATACCTATTGCTTACCTCTGCCAAGTTGGACATATCGTACCCCGTGATGTATACAAAATAGTCCTTCCCTTGCAACGGCACACCCGTCATTTCAAAATTGAGCATGGTGTACAGGTTAAGACCCTGCTCTTTTAACTTTTTGGCCAGGTGCTTGGAACCCAACAAGCCCTTCTCCTCAGCACTGAACAAAGCAAAAATAAGAGTGCGCTTGTTTGTTTTGTTTGTTCCAAAATACCGCGCCATTTCCAAAACCGATGTAGTACCCGATGCATTATCGTTGGCGCCGTTGGCAATATAATCTCCATTTTCAGGCTCAATGGCCCCAATATGGTCGTAATGGGCACCTATCAAAATAAATTCATCTTTTAAATCAGGGTCGTTGCCCTCCACTACACCCACAATATTGTAAGCAGGTTTTTTAAAATTTGAAAGTGTGTCGCGGTACGTTTCAAAATAGGGCTTGAGTCCGTAGGACTTAAAATAATTCTCAATATACCTAGCCGCAATTTCAATGCCTTCGCCTCCGGCCTCCCTTCCCTTAAGGTCATCGCTTGCTAAATAATTCATCATTTCACCTATGCGCTCGGCATCGGTAAAAGTTTCGCTTGATTTTGTTGTTTGAGGATTAACATCAGTGGTTTGAACAATTTTTGTAGAACCACAGCCCATCACAAAAAGTGAAACGACAACATATAATAGTACTCTCATTTTTGTTGTTTTTTGATTTTTTTTAAAGATAAAAAAAGCATCCCGATAAAAGGATGCTTTTAAATTAATGTATTATCGAATGTATGTCGACAAATCTATGCCAACATAGTCACTGGATTCTCCAAGTAAGCCCTCAAAGTCTGTAAAAACTGGGCACCAGTGGCTCCATCAACCGTTCTGTGATCACAGGCCAAAGTTACCTTCATGGTGCTTCCAGCTACAATCTCGCCATTTTTAACCACAGGCTTATCAACGATTGCCCCTACGGATAAAATGGCAGAGTTAGGCTGATTGATAATGGAGGTAAACTCTTGAATACCGAACATTCCCAAGTTGGAAACCGTAAAGGTACTTCCTTCCATTTCATCCGGCTTGATTTTCTTGTTTCTTGCTCTTCCGGCCAAATCTTTTACTGCAGTACCCAATTGGGTCAAACTCATCTGATCAGCAAATTTAATCACGGGAACCACAAGACCTTCATCTACGGCAACGGCAACACCCATGTGTATGTGATGCTTGTATATCATGGAATCACCATTCCACGATGTATTTACCTGCGGATGTTTTTTAAGGGCCATTGCACATGCTTTCAAAACCATATCGTTGAAAGATACTTTGGTATCCGGCAAACTGTTGATTTGTGCACGGGATGCCTTGGCATTGTCCATATCCACCTCAATGGTCAGGTAATAATGTGGTGCAGTAAATTTGGATTCTCCCAAACGCTTGGCAATCACCTTGCGCATTGTAGAGTTTTTCACTTCTTCCACACTTTCTTCACCAACTGGAAGTGCAACCGGTGCCACTGCAGGTGCAGCTTCGGTTTTTTCTGCAGCAGGAGCTGCTTGTGATGATGGTTTAAAGTTTTCTATGTCCTTCTTAACAATTCTTCCGTTATCACCGGTTCCCTTTACATCTGCCAAATTGATGCCTTTTTCATCGGCAATCTTTTTGGCCAATGGAGAAGCGAATATGCGCTGACCATCTTGTGTAGCAGGAGCTGTTTCTTCTTTCTTGGATGATTCCTCTTTTTTCGGAGCTTCATCTTTGGATGCTTCTTTTTTAGGTGCGCTCTTAGATGAACCACCTGATGATTTCGCATTCAAAACAGCATCAACATCCGTTCCTTCTGGGCCAATAATGGCCAAAAGGGAATCCACAGGAGCTCCTTCGCCTTCTTGGATACCGATATGCAGCAAAGTTCCCGAGTAGAACGATTCGAATTCCATAGTGGCCTTATCCGTTTCGATTTCGGCCAAGATATCTCCTTCTTCCACTTTATCCCCAACACTCTTCAACCAGCTGGCAACCGTTCCTTCCTCCATGGTATCACTCAATCGGGGCATAGTCACGATTTCCACTCCTTCGGGAATATCTGTTGGCTCACTAGTTTCAGTTTCTAATGCTGTATCGTCTTCTGGTTCCGATGAACTTTCCTCTTTTGATGCTTCGGATGAGCTTCCCGAGCCGTTCAACAGACTGGAAATGTCCTCACCTTCTTCACCGATTATGGCCAAAAGTGAATCAACCGGAGCACCATCACCTTCCTCGATTCCTATGTGGAGCAAAGTTCCTTCATGAAAAGATTCGAATTCCATGGTGGCCTTGTCCGTTTCGATTTCGGCCAATATATCTCCTTCTTCTACCTTGTCCCCTACTTTCTTGAGCCATTTTGCCACGGTTCCTTCTTCCATGGTATCGCTCAATCTAGGCATGTTGATTACTTCTGCCATCTAATTATAATTTATGTTGTAAAAATGGATAGTCTTCTTGCTCGTAAACGGTGTCGTACAATTGCTCTTTTGGTGGGAAATCAGATTCCTCCGCAAATTTCTCGCACTCTTTCACAAGGTCCTTCACCTTTTTATCGATTTGTTTTAAATCGTCCTCGGATGCATATCCTTTTTCAAGAATCACATCTTTGACCTGAGTGATCGGATCTATCTTTTTATACTCTTCAACTTCTTCTTTAGTTCGGTAATGCTGTGCATCGGACATGGAATGTCCACGGTACCTGTATGTTTTCATCTCCAAGAAAGTTGGTCCTCCCCCTGTACGGGCACGCTCAATAGCCTTGTCCATTTCCTTTGCAACTATGGCAGGATCCATTCCGTCCACAGGGCTACAAGGCATTTCGTAACCAAGACCCAATTTCCAGATTTCCGTGGAATGTGAAGTACGCGCCACAGAGGTTCCCATGGCATATCCGTTGTTCTCACAAATAAAAACTACCGGTAATTGCCACAACATGGCCAAATTGAAGGCCTCGTGAAGCGAACCTTGTCTTACGGCACCATCACCCATATAACAAAGGGTTACAGAATCTCTTTTAAAGTACTTGTCGCCAAATGCCAACCCGGCACCCAATGGAATTTGTCCCCCTACGATTCCATGTCCACCATAAAAACGGTGTTCTTTAGAGAAAATATGCATGGAACCACCCATACCTTTCGAGGTTCCGGTGACCTTGCCGTAAAGCTCGGCCATAACCCGTCTAGGGTCAACCCCCATTCCAATCGGCTGAACGTGATTTCGGTAAGCGGTGATCATCCTGTCCTTTTCGAGGTCCATAGCGTGCAATGCGCCGGCAAGCACCGCTTCTTGACCATTGTACAGGTGCAAGAAACCTCTAACTTTTTGTTGAATATATACGGCGGCCAGTTTATCCTCGAACTTTCTCCAGAAATACATGTCCTCGTACCATTTAAGGTAAACTTCTTTGGTGATTTTTTTCATCTACTGTTGTATTAAATGAATTTCCCCTGCGTAGGGAAGAGCAAAAATACATATATATCTGTTTTGGAAAAAGAATTGAATTAAGAATCGCCCAAAAATGAGCTATTGAATGCCAATGGTAGAATATCGGCCATAGAATTACATTTGTAAACAGGTCCGGTTTCCGAACTTAACAATAGTGAGATTGGTGATTGCTGTTTTTGCTCGTATTCAATTATAGATTGTCTGCAGTTACCACAGGGAGCTGCGGGCGAACTTACCCCATCCTTGGACGATGAAGCACAGATAGCAATAGTTTTTACGGCCATACCGGGATATTTTGCTCCCGCATGAAAAATGGCCACACGCTCGGCACAAAGACCGGCAGGATATGAGGCATTCTCCTGATTACTTCCAATAATCACTTCCCCATTTTCCAGCAATACCGCGGCACCTACTCTAAACTTGGAGTAAGGAGCATAGGCATTCTCCCTAGCCTTGGAAGCTTCATATAACAATTTTTGTTCGTTTTGTGACAACTCTGATGCCTCATTAAAAATGAGCAATTCGAAACCAATTTTCTTTTTTTCCATGTAATCTTCAGGATATACTCAAAAATAAAAAAACCTGCCCCAACGGACAGGTTTTCAATTATATATTTTCATCTGCTTTAATCGTTGAAGAATTCCTCTCCAAAATCAAAGCTAAGCGAGAAACGTAATGTGTTTTCCAATGGATTTCTGACCTGGGAGGTCGAGAATAAATAAGATAGGTCTATTTGGGCCGATTTAAATTTGAAACCTGCCCCCAACGTAAAGAACTTACGGGAACCCTTTTCTTCGCTTTCGTTAAAATAACCACTACGTAACATAAAGGCTTCTCTAAATCGATATTCCGCGCCGAGCGCCCAAGTCACCTCTTTCAATTCTTCACTGAAACCATCCGGAGCATCTCCGAAAGATTCAAAGACTCCATTAAAGAAGCTTATGCTCTGATATTCATCGTTGTCTTCTGTAGTAATCTGACCGTCACCATTAAAATCCCTTGGTGTCGGGACCAATAGTTTGTTGAACTCTGTATTGATGGCCAAAATATTATCTTGATCAAAAATAAAATCAAAACCAACTCCCAGTTTCAGGTTGGTCGGCAAAAAGTTTTCCTGTCCTCCTTCATCATATTGCAAAGAGCCTCCCAAATTGGAGATATTGAACCCAGCCCTCCAACGTCCATCATAGTTACTGTATGCGATTTCCCTGGACCTATAAAAACCTGCAACATCCACAGCAAATGCATTGGCCGCCTGTGAATCTTGCACGCCATCCTGGAATCTCAGATTTGAACTTATAAACCTACCCCCTACGGCCATGGAAAATGTTGGGCTCAGTTTTAGGGAATAAGAACCATCCAAAGCAAACTCATTGGGTTTTACCAAAGTTGGATCTTGATCTATGGTTTGCCTTAATTCTATTTCACCCAATCCAAAATAACGCAATCCGAATGCAAAAGCACTTTGGTCGTTAAGCTTGTTGTAATAATTGGCATTTAACAAGGAGACATCGTTAACAATAGTTTCCAAGTACGGGGTATAACTTATCCCAACCCCTGATTTTTTATTGGCAAAAGCATATTTGGCAGGGTTCCACTGCTGGGAATACGCATCAAAAGAAGTAGCGACACCCATATCCCCCATACCAGATGCCCGAGCATCGGCTGCAATGGTCAAAAACGGAACTGCTGTAGTAATCGCCCTTTCTTGTTGTGCGCTCATCGATGTAGCACCTACGATGACCAGCAACACCAATACGAGTAACTTTCTCATTCTAAGTATTTAGCGTTTAGTAAAGTTATTGAATCCAAAATAATTCCTTTGGACTTATTACACATTAACGGTCTTTTGGGGAAATTCTTATATAGAAGTACATATTTCTAATTACCCAATGTCCAAATCGCATCCATTTTTGATAAAAGGACAAAAAAATATGCATACTTACTTTCCCTACCGTTAAAAACCGATTGCTCCATACTATTTTGGAACCTTCTCCGTTACAGAAATGTGGCATGCTGCAATTTTTGCATGTCATAAATATTTGATGAGCACAAAATATAATGGTAAAAACACCGTTCTAATGCCATCGAAAGATCTAAAAGAATCAAAACAAGTCGAAGATACTGAGGGTAAAAACCCTGAGTTTTAAAGTACTCAAGCCCAAATTATGAAAAAACACTTAATCAAAGTTGTACTTTCTTGCGCCGTAGTGATGGGAAGTTTTTCCAGTTGTAAAAACTCTTCCTCATCAAAGAACGTCTCCAGAGCCACAGGTTGGAAAATCAATGCCAAAGAAGGAGGCTTCCAATACAATTCGGATTTTAAAGAACAGGAAACTCCTCCAGGAACCGTATTTGTAGAGGGTGGAACTTTTACCAAAGGTAAAGTCCAGGACGATATTATGCACGATTGGAACAATACTCCAACACAACAGCACGTCCAGTCATTCTACATGGACGAGACCGAAGTAACCAATGTGATGTACCTTGAATATTTGGATTATCTAAAGGCGGTATACCCTCCAGATGACCCAAAATACGCCAACATATACGAAGGTGCCCTACCAGACACCTTGGTTTGGAGAAACCGATTGGGCTTTAACGAAACAATGACAAACAACTACCTAAGGCACCCTGCATATGCCGAGTATCCCGTGGTAGGTGTCAACTGGGTACAGGCTACGCAATATGCCGAATGGAGAACCGACAGGGTGAATGAGGTAATGCTCGAAAGAGAGGGCTACCTTGCCGACGATACCAAATACAAGGTATTGAACGGAGAACTTGATGGCACCTTTAGTACTGAGGCCTACTTAAACAATCCAGAATCTGTTTATGGAGGTGAAATTGATTCACTTCAAGGAAAACAAAAGAAAGATTCCATCAATTCCTTTGCCAAAAGAAGTAGCGGGGTAATTATGCCGGAATACAGACTCCCTACGGAAACTGAATGGGAATATGCTGCTCAGGCACTTGTTGGAACCAGAGAATATAACAACTACAGAGGTAGAAAAAAATATCCTTGGGAAGGTGACTATACCCGTAACGGTCAGCGTGTGGGTAGAGGAGACCAATTGGCCAACTTTAAGCAAGGAAAAGGAGATTATGGTGGTATCGCCGGATGGTCCGATGATGGTGCCGACATCACAGGTCAAGTAAAGTCATACAAACCTAACGACTTTGGTCTTTACGACATGGCCGGTAACGTAAACGAATGGGTTGCCGATGTGTATCGCCCAATAGTTGATGATGAAATCAGTGACTTCAACTATTACCGTGGAAACGTTTTCATGAAAAAAGCTATCGGTGAGGATGGAAAAGTTGAAGTATTGAGAGATGAAATTGTATACGACACTTTGCCAAACGGTAAAATCGTAGCCATCAACCTTCCTGGAGAAATCAAAGAAGTTGCAGTGACAGAGGAAGAAACCTACCTAAGAACAAACTTCGATAAAAGTGATAACAGAGGATTTAGAGATGGAGACCCAGGGTCGTCAAGATTCTTTAACCGCTTTAGCGAAGAGGATGGAGATACCCAAAAAATGTACGATTCTCCAAAGCACCAGGTTGAGCGCAACGAGGATGGTGAGATTGTTCGCCAATATGACGAATCCAACTACAGAACATCTTTGATCAACAACGAGGTCCGCGTATATAAAGGTGGATCATGGAGAGACCGCGCTTACTGGTTGGACCCTGCACAACGTAGATACTTGCCACAATATATGGCAACAGATGATATAGGCTTTAGATGTGCCATGTCCAGAGTTGGATCTAAATCAAGATCTAAAAAGACCGTACGTCACAAAAAAGCGAGATAAAAAACTTCTTGAGTATTTTAAAAGCCCCGGCCAAAAAGGTCGGGGCTTTTTTTTATCTTCGATTTATGACGATGAAAGAATTGCACGCTCTATTTTTAGAGCATCCCCATATATGTACGGACACGAGGAAAATTACCGAAAACTCTCTGTTCTTTGCCTTAAAAGGCCCAAATTTTAATGGCAATGCTTTTGCAAAAGATGCATTGGACAAAGGTGCTGCATACGCCATTATTGATGAGGAAGAATTCAAAACTTCGGATAGGCTTCTTTTATTTGAAGATGTTTTGACCACTTTGCAACAGTTGGCGACGTTCCATAGAAATTATTCAAGGGCCAGAATTGTATCGCTAACGGGAAGTAACGGAAAGACCACTACCAAAGAACTTATCAACGCTGTTCTCTCTAAAAAATATAGCACTATAGCCACCAGGGGCAACCTTAACAACCATATCGGGGTTCCTTTGACCTTGCTGTCCATAAAAGAAGACACCGAGATTGCCATTGTTGAAATGGGTGCCAACCACAAAAAAGAGATTGAGTTTCTGTGCAGCATTGCACAACCAGGTTTTGGTTACATCACCAATTTTGGCAAAGCTCATTTAGAAGGCTTCGGAGGTGTGGAAGGGGTAATTCAAGGAAAAAGCGAACTCTACGATTATTTAATCGGCCACGACAAATATGTTTTCTTGAATGCCGACGACGACATTCAGAAGGAAAAGTTAGCGAACTACACCAAAAAAATGGGCTTCAGCACCAGTGACCATCAATATTATCAAATAAAGTTCGTTGGGGTCGACCCTTACGTTTCTTTAGAGGTAGAAGGAACCCAAATACAAACACAATTGGTGGGCAAATACAATTTTTCCAATTGTTGCGCCGCTATTTTAATGGGAAAATATTTTAATGTTCCCATTGAGGATATCAAATCGGCCATTGAGGGTTATCGTCCCGAAAACAATAGGTCGCAATTACTTTCAAAGAGTGGGTTCGACATTATTCTCGATGCCTACAATGCCAATCCGACCAGTATGAAAGCTGCTTTGGAAAACTTCAATTTAATGAAGGCCAAAAGAAAGACCTTGATTATTGGCGATATGTTTGAACTTGGAAGCACGGCTGCCGAAGAACATCAATCCATTGCCGACCTTGCAGGAAACCTTCATTTTGACGAAATCTATTTGGTAGGCGAGAATTTCTATGGAACCAAAACATCTTTGAACAAATTCAAATCGTTTGATGCCCTAAAGGAACACTTGATAAAGAATCCTTTGGAAAAAGCATCAATGCTCATAAAAGGTTCAAGGGGAATGGCTCTGGAGCGGGTATTGGAGGTGTTATGATTGGTTGTTATCGTTTATAAAACCATGAATCCGAATTTTTCTGTGCCACATTACCATCATTTTGTGGAAACGAGAAGCTCCCTGACATCCACATCCAAGGCTTTTGCGATTTGAAACAATGTTTCAACCCTTGGTTGCATATCATTCCTGCACCATTTTGAAACAGTATTTGTATTCATATCCAATTCATCTGCCAGCCAATTATTGGTTTTTCCCTTTTCAGCTAACACCGCTTTAATTCTATTAAAAAATGGTTTATCCATAGTAAATACTACGATTGAGCATTAAAAATAATTAAGAAAAATAAATGTTATAAGTATTGAAATATGCTTTAATAGGAGATTTAAAAATCTTTATGTAACTTTGAAATGCTTTTTTGGGAGATAAATAGACTTTTAAAGTTTTTATTAGAGATTAGAAATTTCATTATGAGCAAACAATTGACCAAATCTGACCTAGAACAAATCATCAGCCTACAACAAGAAAGCCTACAAGCCATGCAAAAGGTATTGGGCAGTTTACGTAACCAAAACGAAAGCTTGGAGCGCAGTAACCAAAAATTAAGAAAAAGGATTTCTGAATATGAGTAGAAAAAGTGGGATATACTGGATTCGAACCAGTGACCTCTGCCCTGTCAAGGCAGCGCTCTAAACCAACTGAGCTAATATCCCTTTGAAAACGGGGTGCAATATCGGAAATTAATCCCAATCTCCATACTCCGCAGAGTTCTTTGATGTCTCGTGCAAGGTAATATGCAGTAATTGCCCCTTTTTAAGCTTTGGTTTTAGGATATCATAGATAACTTTCACGAAATACTCCGTTGTAGGAAGCAGATTTTCGAACTCCGGACAATCCTCGTTCAAATTTTTGTGGTCAAAGCGTTCCTCTACCTCATCCTTTATCAATGTACCCAGTACTGCCAAGTCCATTACAAAACCTGTATCCGGGTCGACTTCGCCCTTTATCCGTACCTCAAGGTCAAAATTATGACCGTGAAAGCTAGGACTGTTGCATTTACCGAACACCTCAATATTCTTTTCCTTGCTCCATTTTGGGTTATGGAGCCTGTGCGCGGCGTTAAAATGTGCTTTTCTACAAATCGTGGCAATCATGCTGCAAAGTTAAGTTCTTTTTCTACAATCCTATTTTATTGCTTTAAAAAAATGTGCAAAAGGGTCCGAACGTTTCCGAATGGAATTGAAATTCAATCTTGTTCTTGTTAACTTTATACAATGGGCGAATTGCCTTCAAAATATCATATCAAATAAAAATAATATACTATGAAAATTACCTTTCTAGGACACGCTTCTTTCTTGATTGAAATGAACGGAAAACATATTTTGGTCGACCCTTTTATCACCGGCAACGAGATGGCATCCGATGTTAACATTGACGACCTTAACGTTGATTACATTTTTCTGACCCATGGTCATCAAGATCATGTTCTGGATGTAGAGGCCATTGCCAAGAACAATCCGGATGCTTTATTGGTTTCCAATTTTGAAGTGGTAAGCTGGTTTGGAAACAAGGGTATTGACGGACACGGCATGAATCATGGAGGGAAATATACCTTTGATTTTGGAACGGTCAAATACGTAACTGCCATTCATTCCAGTATGCTGCCCGATGGGAGCAATGGAGGAAATCCGGGAGGGTTTGTGTTATGGGACGACTCCAAATGCGTTTACCTAGCCGGAGATACTGCACTGACCAAGGACATGGAGCTGATTCCAATGACCTGCCCAAAACTTGACATAGCGGTTTTGCCCATTGGCGACAATTTTACCATGGGGTACGAGGATGCATCAATTGCCAGTGATTTTGTGGAATGCGACCAAATCATAGGTTGCCACTACGACACCTTCCCTCCCATAAAACTGGATAAAACCAAAGCTGTTGAATATTTTGAGAAAAAAGGAAAGAAATTGATTCTGCCCGGTATTGGCGAATCCATTGACTTATAAAAAAAAGTACTTCCATAGAGATGCCAAAATCATGGAAGGTTTTCTAGAAAACCTTCCATGAAAATCCAACTATCCACAAAGCTTATTTTATGGATTAAGCACTCGTTCAATCCATGGCCGACAAAATCAATGATACTGTATTTTGGATTAGGCCTTCACAATCACCCTTTCTGTGTTTTGGCAATAATTTTATCATTATACATGGCATCCAAGCCCATTTGTACACAAGTAGCTGCCATAGCACCTGTTCTGGCATTGGAAACAGGCAATGTATTGTTTACAATATTGTCCCTAAAGTCGATTAAGGCTTGTTTGCTTGGGTCTTCATGGTCAAACTTAATAGGTATGCCCCTACCTTGGTCCCAGTTCAGGGTGGCCCCGGAAACACCGTCGACTTCCCCGATTTTCTTTTCGTAGCTTCCTTCTGGATAAAACCAAGCCTTTGCATAGTCCAAAATATAGGTTCCCTTGTCCCCCATTACCTTGACCTTATAATCGCCCATGGCGTTGCTGGTAAGGCAGGTAAATGATGCTCTTACCCCTTCTGGATAGCTGTAGATAAGATGTATATTGTCATAAGTTTCCCTGCCATCTTTCCAATAATCAATGCCTCCTACGCCCATCACCTTTTCGGGCATGGCACCCATTACCCAGTTGGCAAAATCCAATTGGTGGGAACAAAGTTCGGCCAAAAGACCGCCTGAAAATTCCCGGTACATACGCCAGTTGATCATACGCTCCCATTTTGGGTCAGGTACAGGGCGACGCCAATTTCCATTACGGTTCCATTGGCATTCAAAAGCTGTTATTTTTCCTATTTTACCGTTTCTCACTTCATCAACAACATGCGAATACAAACGGGAACTATGGTATTGGTGGCCTGTTTGGAATATGCCATTGGATGCGTCTGCTGCTGAGACCAATTCAGCTATACCTTCGTACCCTTTTGCCATCGTCTTTTCCCCGTACACATGTTTTCCTGCCTTTAGGGCATCGATAGCTATCTTGGAATGTGTGCTGAACGGGGTGGCCACCAAAACGGCGTCCACATCCTTGTCCTCCAACAATTTTTTGTAATCGGAATAGCCTTTGGCCTTTCCTGATACTTTTGAAAGTCCAGAGCTAAGTCTAAAGGGGATAATATCACAACAGGCCACTACTTGCATGTTGGGAATTTGATTGATAAATGGAATGAGTCCACCACCCCGGTCCCCTGTTCCTATAACACCTACATTTATGGTTTCGTTCGCACTGGGGGTTCCGTACGCAAGTACCGTTGGGGCATATAGGACTGCAGAACTGGCCAAACTACTTTTTATGACAAAATCTCGTCGCTTCATATCCATTTAAAGTTTTGGTTCCCATCCAGGTTCATACGTTCGTTTCCAAAGTTCCATGGCTTCCCTGTCAAAAATCCTTCCCGTGTTTCCATCCACATTGAACCCTTTATCGATTCGATAGGCTATATTGGCGTAGTGCGTTAACATTTGCGAAATGGCCCCCACTTCAATATGGGATGTCAATGCTTCTTTTCCACGAATGGCATTAAAAAAATTCACCGCATGCCTCGTTGATAGATCTCCTCCACCTCCAAGGGCGGTTCCTCCTTCGTTACCGTCAGATTTATTTTCCTTGATCAATTGTCCCTTGAGGTCGTACAGTTCATATCCGTCACGGTCCACCATTACCGAACCTTCAGAGCCATAAATAAGGGTACCCCGACCACGACCGTATTTGGAATAGCCGTTCCTACTGCTTCCATCCCATTGAATGATTTTATCATCGGCAAACGCATAGGTCGCTTCCATGGTATCGTACATTTCCCATCCGTCATCCATGAATTGCTCCTTTCCAGCGATCACCTCCACATATTCCGGATATTTCACATCCAATGCCCATCGGGCTATATCCAGTTCATGTGTTGCATTGTTGCCCATTTCAGCGGTTCCATAATCCCAACCGTACCAATGCCAGTTATAGTCCCAGGTATCGTGTTCGTATGCTTTTCTTGGAGCCGGTCCTTGGAACAGTTCCCAGTCCAAATCCTCTGGTGGTGCAGTCTGTACCGGAAGCGGGACTTCCCCCCTACCATTGGTGTAGAAAGCTATTGCCTTGTAGGCCTTGCCTATAATGCCATTATGGATATCGTTGATGATTTCGATACTCTGTGGGGACGATCGCTGCTGATTGCCCATTTGGACCACCTTATCATACTTTTTTTGGAATGCGACCACTATTTCATTCTCATGAGGGTTATGGCTACATGGCTTTTCCAAATAAACATGCTTGCCTGCCTCCATGGCCATACAAGCCCCTGGTGTGTGCCAATGGTCGGGCGTTGCCATAAAAATCACATCCACATCTTTGTCCTCCAAAATTTTTCTGATATCCTTTTCCTTTTTGGGATTATATGATATTTGTTCAGATACATTTTGTGCCGCTTTTTCCAATTGACTCCCACGAACATCGCATAGATAGTCCAGGCGCACATTGTTCTGCTTGGCCGCTATGGAAGGAATATAGGCACCATAGCGCCTTCCCAATCCCTGAAGGGCAACATGAATCCTGTCATTTGCCCCTAAAATATTGTTATAACTCTTGGCCGTCATGGCATTGATACTACCGGGTAGTCCCATGCCAATGGCAGCGACCGTTGTTTTCTTTATAAAATCTCTTCGTGCTCCCATAAATCCTTGTTTAATCTAGTGGTTTTATTTTGATGTTCTTAAAACTTACACGGTCCCCATGGTCCTGTAATAATATGTGACCTTTATCGGCTTCGCCAAAGTTGGGCCATTTCTCATACTTACTTTCGGAGACTAGTTTTCGATACGCATCGCTTTTTCGCTCGTACTCCAAAACCTTAGTACCATTGAGCCAATGTTCTACATGGTTGTCCTTTGAAATGATATGGGCAGTGTTCCATTCCCCGATCGGATTGGTGGGCTTATTGATATCAGCTTGGATCAAATCGTACAAAGATGCTACGGTGCGACTACCTTCATGATTCCCCAATTTTGCATCGGGATGCCTTTCATCGTCCAAGATTTGATATTCCAAACCAATTGAGGAGCCGGGCCCCTTGTTCAAATCCGTGTCCACATAATATTTTATACCACTATTGGCACCTTCCGTCAATTTGAAATCCACTTTCAATTCAAAGTCCCCGTACAACTCAGTAGTCACAATATCACCACCAGCGGCAGATTCTTCACCCCCTGAAGACAGAATGGTCAACACACCGTCATTGATTTCCCATCCTTTATCTGGAAAATCATCCAAGCGTGCACCGCGCCAACCTACAGTAGTCTCGCCATCCCATAACAACTGCCATCCGTTTTTCTCCTCATCAATGGTCAGCTGATTCTTGGTCGCGACCGGGGCCAAGGGCATTTCTTTGTTGTATTTTGAAAGACTGTCCGTCAAGATTTTGACATTTTTCCACGCTATCTCCGTTCCCGCCTTCTGATCTTTGCCAATGCTATGCACTTGAAGGGCAATAAAGCCGCTTGCTGTTTTGTCATCGATCAAATGTACCGCTGGAACTCCGTTGATCCAGGTTTGGATCGTATCTCCAATGGCCTCGATGCGATAATGGTTCCAATCATTTTGTTTGAAGGCCTTTTGTGCCTCGGGATTATCTTCCAAGGTTACGAGCCAACCTCTTCGCCCTTCATCGTAGATTCCGGCACTCCACGCCCGGTCCGATGGATCTATCTCAATCTGATAGCCATACACCCTCCCATTTTGATAATGGGGAAAGCTATTGCTTCGTATTTGGATTCCCGAATTCATGGTGGAATCCACTTTGTAATCCAGCTCCAGAATAAAATCGTCGTACATCCTATCCGTTGTTAAAAAGGAATTGGGCGTATCATGTACCGTAGATCCCACGATGGCATCCTCTTTCACCTCGTAATTGGCTTTTCCACCTTTTTGGTTCCATCCGTTTAGGGTGCCATCGGACAATTCGACCCACGGGGCTTCGTCTTTTGGAGTATCGGCACATCCCCAACACAGTAGCAATGCCAAGACGCCTAGTTTTAGTTTGTTCATTTTATGTGTCATTAGTTAAAAAATTACATTTTACAATTCGATTATAGACCAAAAAGACCGGGCAACCACAAGGCCAACTCTGGAATATAGGTAATCAGAAAAAGTGCCAGTATCATGGCCGCAAACAACGGCAATAGTGGTCTTATCACTTTTTCAATGGATGTTTTTGCCACACCCACCCCCACAAAGAGTACCGAGCCCACCGGAGGTGTACATAGTCCAATACAGAGGTTCAAGATCATGATGATACCAAAATGCACCGGATCTATTCCCAATTTTGTCACGATAGGCAAAAATATCGGGGTAAATATGAGAACGGCCGGGGTAATGTCCATAAAGATACCCACTATCAGCAAGATTATATTTATAATGAGCAATAGGGCAATTTTGTTGTCGGTAACAGACAATAGTCCAGAACTGATTTCCTGCGGTATATGCTCAAAGGAAAGTGCCCATGACATGCTCATGGAGGCCGCTATCAAAAGCATCACAACAGCGGTGGTGGCAGAAGCATTCAAAAAGATATTTGGTAGTTTTTTGAACGTTATCTCTTTATAGACAAAGCCCAGTATCATACTGTAGAGTACTGCAATGGCGGAAGCTTCGGTGGCGGTAAACACACCGGCCACGATGCCCCCAATGACCAAAACCAACAGGAACAGGCTTGGAACGGCATCTACAAACGTTTTAAAAACCTGTTTTAATGAGCTTCGTTGTCCCTTGCCGTAGCCTTTCTTCTTGGCCCAGAACATGGCGACGACCATCAAGAGCAGGCCAGTGATTAGCCCTGGGATGTATCCGGCCAAGAAAAGAGCGGCAATGGATGCACCTCCACTTGCCAAGGAATACACAATCAATACATTGCTTGGAGGAATTACCAATCCTGTCGTGGCCGAGGTAATGTTGACGGATACCGAAAAACCCTTATCATATCCTTCTTTTTCCATTTCCGGTCCCAGAATACTTCCCATGGCCGAGGCCGAGGCCATGGCCGAACCTGCAATAGCGCCCATGAACATCGCCGATATAATATTGATCAGGGCAAGCCCTCCGGGCAATGCCCCTACCAAGCTTTTGGCAAAAGCTATCAAACGGTGGGCAATTCCACCGTGGTTCATCAGTTCCCCAGACAATATAAAAAATGGAATCGCCAACAGGGCGAAACTATCCAAGCCCGTGGCCATTCGCTGGGATATGGTCGCGAATGCGGGCAGCATGGGCAAACTGACCAGTAGGGTCAACATAGATGAAATGGCTATGCTCCAAGCTACAGGGGTGCCAATGGCCAAAAGACCCACAAAACTTATGATCAAAACTAGCAAGGGTATATATTCCATAAGGTTCAATCCGTTATTATATCCACGACTTTGTTATAGGCAACTATCAATCCGCTCAAGGGAATCACGACATATACATACGCCAAGGGCAACCCCAATGCCGGGGAGTGCTGTTTGAGTTCATACGTAGTGTACACCAACCATCCACCACCTGTCACCATTGCCGCTAGACAGAAAAGAATGATAAAACCGGACACTGTTCTTTTTAATACTTTTTGATTTTTGGCATTGGCCCGTTTAGCCAATACATCTATGGCCACATGACCGTTTTTGCCTGAAACATAGGCGGTACCCAACAATCCTAACCATATCATAAGGAAGCGGGCTAGTTCATCAGTAAATGGACTTGGTTCGTCCAGAACATATCTGCTGAACACTTGCCAAAGCACGTTCAGCACCATAAGGCTCATCAGCACAACAAGCAAACGTGCCAAAATATTTTCAAGTCTTTTCTTGAACCCAATCAATTCGCCAATGTTTTTATTTGTTGTATCATGTTGTTCAATTCTTCATCATCTTCATAGGCTCGGTACATTTCCCTTGTCATTTCGATAAACGGTTCCTTATTCGGATACGAAATCTGCACACCTTTTTCCTGAATTTTTTTCAAAGCTTCCGATTCCGATTCCGCCCACAATTTCCGTTGATGCTCCAGTGATTTTTTCACAGCCTCACTTATCCAAGCCCTTTCCTGATCAGAGAGCATATCCCAAAATTGGGTGCCAACAATTAATACATCGGGGGAGAAAGTATGCTCATCCAACGAATAATAGGGACAAACCTCATAATGTTTGGAAAGATAAAAACTGGGAAGATTGTTCTCCGCTCCATCCACAACACCTTGTTGCAGAGAAGTGTAGAGCTCCCCCCATGAAATGGGCGTTGGGGAACCTCCCAGACTTTTGACCATATCCATTGCGGTAATACTCTCCATGACCCTTATCTTGAGGCCCTTTAGGTCATCCGGAGTAGTAACGGCTTCTTTTTCGGTATAAAAACTTCTAAACCCGGCATCGTAATAGCCCAAACCTTTCAGTCTAAATTGTTCGGCATTGTCCAACAATGATTGTCCAATCGGACCATCCAACACCTCAAATGCATGTTCCCGGCTCTCAAAAAGATAGGGCAGCCCCAATATTCTGGTTTTCGGAGCAAAATTCTCCAGGGTGGCAACCGACACTTTGGTCATATCAAGGCTTCCCAATTGAATCAACTCCAAAATTTCCCGTTCAGTGCCCAATTGTTGATTGGGGTAGATTTCGATTCGAAGCTTTCCTTTTGATACACTATCAAGGTTTTGCCCCATTTTCACCATGGCCCTGTGCACCGAATGGTTGATATCCAAGCCATGGGCCAATCTTATAGTTCTGACACCACCGACCTCTTCGCAACCAAGGACGAAGAACAACGTACACAACAAAAGAATGGCTACGAACTGTTTCATTATTCTTTTTCTCCGATTTTTTCTGTCAATTTTAAGGTGCCCCCCACTTTTTTCTGCAGCCCTTCAAAATCATTTTCTCCCAAAACCCCTTTGCAAATCAATTTGGAGCCGACGTTTACATAGGTTGCTCCTGCATCGAACCAAGCCTGCACTGCACTCCACTTATAACGGTTACAGTAATCCATAATGGGCATTTCCTTGACATAGCCACGGTACAATTCTTCCGATTGTGGGGTCTCCAGCAAAAAATTTTCTATAAATGTCATTGAAGCAGGGATTTTTCTATACCGTACATGAGCCCCCTTAATTCAGCAAGGCCCCTAAGACGTCCTATTGCCGAATACCCCGGGTTGGTTTTCTTAAGGATGTCATCCAACATTTGATGTCCATGGTCAGGCCGCATCGGCATGCGACGGTTCTTTGCATTTTTTTTGCTGCGCCCAAGTTGTTCTTTTAGCAATTCGTACATGACTCCATACATATCCACATCACCATCCAAATGGTCCGCTTCATAAAAATTGCCGAGCGAATCTCTTTTTGTACTTCTAAGGTGTATAAAATTGATTCTTTCCGATAAGCGATGGGCCATACCCACCAAATCATTGTCTTCCCTAACCCCGTAGGAGCCCGTACAAAAACACAGGCCGTTATAGGGGCTATCGTAGGCTGCAAGGAGTTTATTTGCATCCATTTCCGTACTCACCACTCTTGGAAGGCCCAAAATAGGGTATGGAGGATCATCAGGATGGATTGCCAAAAAGACACCCGACTTTTCTGCCATTGGGCCGATTTCCTTGATAAAATCGTACAGATTACTTCTAAGTTCCTCCTCGCCTATGTCCTGATACATATCCAAAGCCTTTTGGAACTGTTTCACGGTGTATCCTTCCTCTGCTCCCGGCAGACCGGCAATAATGTTTTGGACCAAACGCTTCTTGGCTTCATCGTCCATGCTTTCGAATACTGTTTTAGCCATTTCTATGGTTTCCTTGGCGTAGTAGTCAAAGGCTTCTTCACGATTCAATATAAAGAGTTCGAAAGCCGCAAATTCAATGGCATCAAAACGGAGTGCTAAGGAACCATCGGACATTTTATAGGAAAGATCCGTTCGGGTCCAGTCCAAAATGGGCATAAAATTGTAACATACTGTGTCAATTCCACACAAACCTAGGTTTTCAATGCTCTGTTTGTAATTGGCGATATATTCCTTATACTTCCCTGTTCGTTTTTTAATGTCCTCGTGAACGGGTATGCTCTCCACCACCGACCAAGTAAGACCATAGGCCTCCACGTCCTTTTTTCTTTTGTTTATGTCCGATATGGACCAAGCATCACCGTTTGGAATGTGGTGCAATGCCGTTACAATACCGGTTGCCCCGGCCTGCCTAATGTCGGTAAGGGAAACGGGGTCATTTGGTCCGTACCATCGCCATGTTTGTTCTAAACCCATTGATATTGAATTTTCATCGTTCCCTAATTTAATTAAACGCCGCTAAAAGCACTGAAACCCCCATCGATGGGAACTACTATACCCGTAACGAATTTTGATTGTTCGCTGCATAACCACAAGGTTGTTCCCACCAAATCCTCCGGTTCACCGAAACGGCCCATAGGGGTTTGATCGATTATTATGGTTCCCCTAGGAGTAAGTCCTCCTTCGGGACTGGTCAACAAGCTTCTGTTTTGGTCGGTCAGAAAAAAACCAGGAGCCAAGGCATTCACACGAATATCCACTTTGGAAAAATGGACGGCTAGCCATTGGGTAAAATTCGAAATAGCGGCTTTTGCCCCGCTGTATGCGGGTATTTTAGTAAGCGGTGTAAAGGCATTCATCGAGGAAATGTTCAAAACATTGCATCCTTCGCGACCTACCATGTCTTTTGAGAAAACCTGTGTAGGCAACAGGGTTCCAATGAAATTCAAGTTGAACACAAATTGAATTCCTTCCGTATCCAAGTCGAAGAATGTCTTGAAATCCTTTGCCGTTTCAAGTAAGTCCTCCTTGGTCAAATAAGGGTTACTGGTCGTTCCCAACGGATGGTTCCCCCCTGCTCCATTGATGAGGATATCACAGGGGCCAAACCTTTCAGCAATGGCTTTTTTGGCCTCTTCAAGACTTTCCCTGTCAAGCACATCAACTTTGATACACATTGCACTCCCCCCTGCATTATTTATTTTTTCTGAAACGGTCTGAGCCGCTTCCCTATTCAAATCCATGACACAGACCTTTGCTCCTTGATTGGCAAAAGCATGGGCCAAGGTACTGCACAAAATACCGCCACCACCGGTTATTCCCACAACTTTGCCCTTCAATTCTTTATATTTGGGATTATCCATTGCTATTATTTTTTTCTTTTGAACAAAGTATTGGACTAGGTAAAAAATATTCTGTGTACTTTTTACATGGTTTTAAATATATAAATTTTACTTGCTCTCGTGAAGAAAAAAGCAAAAATTCACACAAAAAAATGATAACTCAGGAAAAGCTTCAAGGTATCCAAGTAAAACCAGATTCATTTGAATGTTCCATCACTGCGGACATAACGGTTTTTGGATATGTAGACGGGAAACTAAAAGTCCTTCTTATAAAAAGATCTTTGGGACATTTTAAAAACCAATGGCATGTCCCTGGAGGGGTAATGGAGGAACATGAAACCATTGAGGACTGTGCCGCAAAGGTCCTTTTTTCCCTTACTGGATTTAGGGACATACACTTTGAACAGGTAAAGACCTATACCGCATTGGACAGGCATCCTTTGAAAAGAGTCATTACTATCTGTTTTTATGCATTGGTGAAACCAGAGAACCATCCGCTGACGTTAAAGGACAACATTACGAGCATTGATTGGTTCGATGTGGACGCTATTCCCGAAAATCTTGGTTTTGACCATGAAAAGCTGATTCACGAAGCCTACTCATTTGTACAGAACAACTTACGGCACAAACTTATTGTTGGCGAACTTCTTCCCAAAGAGTTTACCCTACAAGAACTGCAGAACCTGTATGAGGATATCTTGGATGTTGAGCTGGATAGAAGAAATTTCAGAAAACGTATATTCCAAATGGATGTTTTGGAGAACACCGGAAAGAAAAAACAGGGAGTAAAAGGAGGTCCATATCTATACAGGTTAAAGTAATATCGATTTGAATTTTAATCGCAAATACAATTCCCAAATCCTGTAATCTGATACACAAAATGAAAGATTGATTCCATTCAATCGCAACCCTCATTTATCATATTGAAAATGGTTGAACCCAATGGCTTCCATGGCTTGGATACGCAAGCCATCAAACTATGTCAACAGCTTTCCCAAAAACTAAAATGCGTTGGCATGACTGGGAGAAAGCAGCATTTCCAACCAACTTAAAATCAACACCTTATACTGTATTCTAAATATGATTAACCGAACGCTAAACTGTCTATAAAATAGTACATTCAGGGGCAAGCTTATGGGTGCTCTTAATAAAAATAATATGTAAAGCCATCCTAACAACTTGTTATTTTGGCTACTTTTCAAACTTGTCCGATAAATTACTCAATCAAATACTGCTTTTATTGTAGCTCCAGCTCTTCTATTCGGTCCCAATAAAATAATGCTTTTTTCTTCATCATCTCTTCCGTAATAGGAAGGAAATAAAAAATAATTGTCCAAAGTAAGAGTCAATAACGTTCTCTCTTCATTTATTATTAAATCATAGTTGCCCGAATGGGCAATAAGATAAAGAGAACCATTTGATGGTATAGCTATCATTTCTGGAAGGTTTTCCCCTGTTAACTCCAGTATGTCATCCTTTTGATACAAAGTTTGATTTAAGGAAATTGGATTAGGAGCATTTTCGGAAATTAAATCAATTAAACCTTCTGATTCTGCTTTTAGACCACTAGCTTCATAAACAATTTTATAATTAGGATTTGAAGGAATACTACGAGGTATTTGGAAACTTAATGAATGAAATGTGACGAACTCTTGGTCAGTTTTTTGAATATCGGTAATAGTAAGAGGAAATTTATTTTGACCATCAAACAAGTAAATTTCAGAACCCTCTTTATCCATATCAAGAAATTCTCCATTTACTATCATGTCCGCTCCGGTATAAAGCAGCATCGGATTATTGCTAAAAATACCAACTGCTGTGCGAAAGCTTGTAACTTTAGGTTTATTAATTACAAGCTTATATTCTAACTTTTCCCCATTCTCTGCTGTAACGGTATATTTGTTCAACTCATTAAAATTCTGGGAAACCTCACTTTCTGGAAATATTTTGGCATGTTCGGAAATTTCAATTATAGGTGAGATATTACTTATATCTATTGCTCCCGTATTAAAGCTTATCTCTTTTAATTCATTATCAATATTTGCTTCAATAATCTGATTGTTCAAAGTAACTTTGAAAGACAATATGTCATTGGCATCGCTCAATGGTCTATTATCGACCTTGACCCTATAAATATTTGGATCCCCATTCTCGGCTAAAACAGTATAAGCCACTTCCTTTTCAAAATTCTGTTCAACATTTGGCAAGGGGGAAATAGTTGCCTTATCGGAGTATTCAATCTTTGGTTGTAGTTCAAGAATATCTGCCCCGGCTGTCGTGAAAGAAATCAATCTTGTAGACTGATCTATAACACCCAGTTCCTCATTGCCATTTAGTACTAAAACAAAAGACGTTATTAAATTCTCAGTGCTCAGAGGCTCTGAAACATAAGGTTCCACAACCGTAATTATTTCGGATTCATCCTTATTGCAAGAACAAAAAATGAAGAGAATCCATAAAAGGCAGATATGCTTAGGTTTGATCATACAATAAAATCCGTTAATTTCTTGACCCATGTACAGAAGGATATATTACCTTGGCCCCGATTCCCTCGACCAAAGTGAAAGATTTAACTATGGTCTCGTCCGTGTTCATCTCCCAGTCAACAACCCCTGTATCAGCCTTTATGGCATATATTTTTTTATTCCAATCCCCTATGTACACAACATTTTCATAAACTATTGGGGAAGATGTTGTCTGATTTTCCAGATTAAACTTCCAAATTAATTGACCGCCTTTTGCTCCCAAACATACCAGTTCCCCATCACCATTACCAGTAACGCCTATATATATTCGGTCATTGTAAACAAAGGGGGATGTTTGTAGTGAGCCTGAAGGAGTATATGCCCAGTTTTGGGTTCCAGTGTCACTGTCAAAGGAATAGAGCGTATCATATGTTCCAACTATAATCTGTTCTTCAAAAATTGTTGGCGAAGGATAAAACCTACCCTTTCCACTGATGACCCAATTCATATCACCTGTGCTTTTATTCACCGAATAAAAACGTCCAATATTATCCCCATAGTAGATGTTTTGTCCATAAATTAACGGATTAGTGTTAATTCGGGGCGCCGCACCAGTTGGATTGAAATCAACTTCTCTACTCCAATCAATGTCTCCAGTTGATTTATTGATGGCATATATATTATCATTGTTTCTGCTACTAACAAACACCCTTTCTGAGTCAATTGTAAGGGGGGCATAATAACCCAAAAAACTTTTCTCCCATAGCTTTTCACCTGTTATGCGATTTACGCAATGTAAATTTGAATCGCTGTCGAAGGCATAAACATTGCCTTGATCTACAATAATATTTCTATATTCAGCATTATTATGAACACTTGGTGTACTTGTATATACCATTTCCCCCGTTAAAATGTCCAGTCCATTTATCCCATTGATGCCTGAATAGATAAGATTCTCGTAGATAGTATGTGTTTCGATATAAGAAGTTCGCTCTGTCCAAAGAGCTTTTTGAGTATACAGATCAAATGCTGTGAGCATTCCATTGAATTCTGAATAAAATAATATTTTACTTTTTGGTGAATCAAACTCAAAACTGGTCTCTACAGTCCCTCCTTTTTTATCAGTGGCAATGACCCTGGCCATATAATTGGTATTGTATTGCAGTTGAACATTTGCAATGGATTCTGTATACTCACCCATTAGAACATTATCAACATAGAGTTTATAATAAATTTGATCGCCGTCTGCATCTATTACATCTTCCCAGTCAATTATTGCGGATTTACCTTCAAAAGAGACATCGGTAATACTGAAAATCCCGGGATTTACATTGGGTTTTGGTGGACCTTCTTGTTCAACAACGGTTATAGGCTCTGTATCAGTACTGCAAGAAAACAATATAAGGACAGAAATGATACCGATATGTTTCATTGACATTTGAACAGTTTTTTAACTTTTAAAGACCCAAATGTCTCCAATACTTTCACCTCCATTATCATCTTTTACAGTAATTTTCCAATAATAGGTTTTATTTGGATTTATGAAGACCTCCCATGTTGACCCTAAGCTATTTTCTTTCAACAATGCTGGAGGTGTGGTTTCTCCAAAATAGATATCGTAAGAAAGTGGATCTCCATCTACATCGCTGGATTCCCACTCTAGTACCACATTGCTTCCTTCTATCTTGGAAAATGCTGTTGGATATATCAACGTTGGGGAAAACGGCAAGTAATTTACCATCCCTTCCCCTTCTGAATAAAAGTTCCAAGTAGAAGAATAATTACTGTATTCTCCCTTACTGTCCTTGGACCTTATCCTCCAATGAACCTGGATTCCTTTTTCAAGGGCGAGGGTAGTACTGGTCCCTGAAACCGTTTTCTTTTCAATAATATTATTGAAAGCATTGTCTTGGGACATCTCTACCTCATAACTAATGGCGTCACCTTCTTTGTCCGTAGAGGAATCCCATCTAAATTCTAAAGGATTTTCCGTGCATAGAAGCCCATCTGTCGGGAAGACTTTAGAAGGTATGGTCGGTGCTGTATTCTCAACATCAACTGGATCGGGATCTTGAACAATATCAGGTTCATCACCGCCAGATTTACTGCAGGACTGTATTGCCAATATCATGAAAATTATAAAAATCTTTTTCATCTTTTGACGATTTTAAACACGATAGGCTTATCCATAGTCAACTTAACATAGTAAATTCCTGTTGGTAAACCTTGTAATGAAACTTTCAGGCTATAATTTTCCAAATCCGAGACCTCGGATTTTACCAATTGCATGTTCGAATTGTACAAACTTACCTGTACATTGGAAATCTCGGCATAAGGCAAATGTACAAATACGTCGTCATCAGTTGGATTGGGAGCAAAGCTAATTCCAACGCCAAGGCTAGGTGTTGTTTCATAGACACCTTCGCAAGGGAACTTAGAGACTACCTTGATTATATCCCCATGATCCACTTCAATCGAAAATGAAGATGCCATGGTAACCAGTTTTTCATTATTGTTCACAAACACGGTATAAGGTGCGGTACCCGAAGAAATTTCTATGGTTTCCACCAATTTCTGATTAGAAACCGTGGAGCTGGATTTCCCGGAAACTTCAGAAGCATCTGCTATTTCAAAACCAAAACATTTAATAAAATCGGGTTGATCGGGAATGGTTATGCAAAGGTCATATCTTCCTGCATATAAATTTTGAACTATTAGTTCAGAAGTAAAGCTATACTCATCATTATTGATACGTGCAATATAGTTATAGCCCTCATTTGCAGTAATCAACAATTGACCATTGTTCTTGCCCACACAGGTAACCCCGATGCTCTCAATATTGAAATTGTTGGACGGTAAGTCAAAAATGATAGGACATCCATTGGCATCGACATTATAAATAGGTAGCGTTTCAGGGCACGAATCCCTATCGTTCATCACTCCATCTTTATCATCATCCAGTTGACTTTGTCCACAACCATTTTCGTCCACAGACTCACCTGTTGGCGTACTCGGACATAAATCGAGGGTATCGTTTACACCATCCATATCTGAATCAAGTAAATCCGACTCTGAGCATCCATTCCCATCAACCACGTCATCCGGCAAGGTGTATGGACATTGATCTAAATCATTCGTCACACCGTCGTTATCGTCGTCCAATTGACTTTGTGCGCAACCTACATCATCGATTTCCTCGCCCGTTGGTGTATCTGGACATTCATCAAACAAATCTATTACACCATCATTATCACTGTCGCTTAAATTACTGTCTGCTTCAATGTTTAAAGGATAGGCTACATATATCTCACTTCCATTCTCTTCTGTTGAGCCGTCAAAAAAAAGCCTATTACCGACTTTGGTTAGATTGTAATTGTAATTGGGAGAGGATGAGTTGTTAGTAACATTGATGTCTAAATCGTATACTTCATCTGTCTCTCCCGTCGCCAGAAATATTTTTTTAGAATCAACACTTTGTTTGAAAAGCAAATTTCCATTAAAGCATTCCAATTCACTTATATGGTTGAAGACCCCTTCTTCTTCTGTCACAATAGAAATAGTACCCTCAACCGTACCATTCGTTCTCCAAAGTTCTTTGTCTGAAGAAAAACCTTCTCGAACCCCAAAATAAACATAATCACCACAGGTCAATAGTACATCAATATCTACATTGCTAAACCGATGTTCGCTCCCGATAAAAAGGGCCGTTGTCCCCTCAGGTGTTCCATCGGTTTTAAAAACGGATTTTCCATGAAACTCCGGATAAGGATTATATCCCTTATTAGGATAGAATGCAACAAAATATAATGCATCGTCTAAAGTGGTCAAATACTGTATGCCACTATCAATACCGCCACCATATGAATCAAAAAAATAAGTTCCTTCAGCTGTTCCATCAGAGAACCATATTTGATTTGAGCCGTAGGTGTTCTCGGGGTCATTCGCCACCATCACCAACCTATTATTAACTACTTTTACTGATGATAAACCATGCATACCTATAACTTTAGCAGTCCCTGATGGGGTACCATCAGTTCTGTAAAGTGCATTTCTAGCTGAAAAATAAATGACACCTTTGTACCAAACCAAATTTTCAGGATAACTGCTTCCTGATCCAGGGGAAATGTCGGTGATTCTATAAGTACCGGCTTCCGATCCATCTGTTACCCACAATTCCGCTCCGTATGTACCGTCATCTGCAATAAAATATAATCTTTCATTGATGACGGTGAATGTTTTTACATAACTAGAATTGTACATGCTACTGGCACTACCTGGATTTATATCTTTTACCATTTTAGTTCCCTGTTGTGTTCCATCACTCGTCCACAGTTCAAATCCATGCACTCCATCATTTGCACTAACGAATAGTTTACCGTTAAAATCAATAAATTCTGAATCGTCACTTATGCTTTGCCCATCCAAATTAATGTCAATATATTTTGTGCCTTCGATTGTTCCATCAGAAGTACAAAGACCATAGTACCCATATTCATTACCTCTAAAGAATAGTTGGTCCCCCACTGCAGTCAACAAAGAAGGTATGACTCCATCGGATTTGTTAAAATCATAAAACAAGTCAGTCCCCTCATCCGTTCCATCCGATTTCCATAATTCGATTCCGTTTCGTTCTGTTTCCGCAGCGAAAAAAATTTGCCCATCGATTATGATTATGTCATTTTCATGAGAGCTAATGTTGGTCTCGCTAGCTTTTTCAGAAACCATTTGGGTGCCATTAACAGTACCATCACTTTTCCACAAACCGCCATTGTAAATAGAACCTCCTCCAAAAAATGTGAGAAAGTTTCCTAAATCGTCAAACGTTAAGTTTGATACATAGGTCTGTTTCAACAGCTTTGTTCCTTCAGATGTCCCATCACTGACCCAAAGCCCCCCTATTTCACCATCGTTTCCATAAAAAAATACTTTAGATTGCGAAAAAGCAATCTTGGTATCGTATGAAAATATTCCCGAACCGATTCCCGGAGCAATATCCTTTAAGATCTTTGTTCCCTCTTCCGTACCATCACTGATCCAAAGTTCATTTCCTGTTACGCCATCATTTGCCAAAAAAACAAGGTTGCCATTGACAGCACCACCAAACATTTGTGTATTGCTCGAACCATAGGTAAACGTTTGATTGATATCCTTCAAAAGAATTGTACCTTCAGGAGTTCCGTCACTTTTCCAAAGTTCCGAACCCGTAGTACCGTTGTTGGCGAAAAAATAAAAACTGTCTCCCAATCGAGCGTAATTAATAGAACCTGCCACCGAACTCTTAGTTCCTGGGTTAATATCCTTGAATAGAAGGGTCCCCTCAGGAGTTCCGTCCGATTGCCATAATTCAATGCCCAATTCTTCTGTGTAAGCTTTAAAAAAAAGATATCCGTTAAAGCTGAAAAAATTAAAAGGGTCACTGCCTTCCTCACCACCATTAATATCCTTAAGTACATTTGTGCCCCCAACAGTGCCATCACTGACCCATAGCTCAGTTCCCAAAGTTTCATCAAATGCACTGAAATAAACCTTATTATTAAAAACAATAAGATTGCGAATGGCTCCACCTTGATTATAGCCCACGCTTCTTTCCGTAAGCTTAACAGTTCCTTCCTCTGTACCATCACTTACCCACAACTCATCTGTTCTGTAATCTTTTTCCGCAATGAAAAAAACACCAATTTCTCGAGGTAATATTAGGCTTATATCTCCTGAGTTTGTCGATTTAGAAAAAAAATGCGTTCCTTCCACGGTTCCATCCGTATACCACAATTCTGTATCATCGACGGTAAAGTAAAATCCATTGCCTGCTTTGGTAAATCTCTCAGGATAACCATCATTTGAGAATTTCAATTCCAATAATTCTGTGTCAAGCGTTTGGCCTATTACAGCATTCAATGAGAAAAGCAATAGAATGACAAGTAGTAGTTTATTGGTCATTTAACTGTTTGGTTTTCAGCATCAGCAATTTAAGGATACTTCTAACAATAATACTTTTTTTATTTTAATTAAAAAATTGGTTTGGATATACGACCAACAATAACGATGTAAACTGTATGATTCTAAAATGCCACTCCTTGTCCTTTAAATAAGTTTTTTGATTACAAAATCCGTCAAGAATCAAACTTTTCTCAGAGCACCATTTCCATAAGGGTTTTCCCTTTTTTATTTCTAAATGTTGACGATTTGTAGACTTTTGCGGCCGATTTGCTTATCGCAATATTAAATATAACCTAATTCCTGATCTCCATTTTCATTGTAATCAAGAGTTGTAACGTTGACATAAACATCCATATGAGCATTCTATAATAAACTGAAATTACCGAACTCGTAAACATGTGAAGGTTTGATATTGATTTTAGAAGAAATAAAAATCTTTTGAAAATTAGTTTGAAAAATTAAAGATTTGACTTAATTATTTAAACAATTCCTCAATAGGCTTCCTATCCGAAGCATCGGGCAAGGGTATATTCAAGAGCATCGATAATGTTGGCGCTATTTGCGTTATAGTGTGCGGAGAAACGCTCAAACCCTTCTTCACTCCCCACCCATACCAGAGCATAGGTACGTGCGTGTCGGTGGCATAGGCTGTTCCATGTGTGGTTCCGTAATCCCTTTGGTCCATCCAGCCAGGAAAGGAGTGCAGGATAATATCCCCGGAATTTTTGGAATTGTATGCATTGCGTACGAATTCGCCAATGGTACTGTTCTCCATATTCCAACTGTGCAAGGTAGGCACAAAAACCTCTTTGATACTTTTTGCACCTTGCAGATATATGGCAGCTTTTTCAAGAAGTTCTCTATTGTCCCTTATTTCCGAAGCCAAATAGACCTGGGTGTTATCGATAAACAAAACACAGTTTTCGACACCGGATTCCTTGGATAGGTATTCGTTCAATCCTTGGCCTATCTTTTTGGGATCATAACTATTGCCTGGAAGCCCTTTTTGTTCCAAGAACCCAGGGTGGTCGCTCGCGGCATGGTCGGCGGTAAGGAAAACTAAATAATTTCCTTTGCCCACAGTTTTGTCCAAATGGGTCAGTAGCTTGGCCAGTTCCCTGTCCAAACGCACATAAGTATCCTCTAGTTCTTTGGAGCGAATCCCAAAATAATGGCCCACATAGTCAGTGCTGGAGTAGCTTAATGCAAGAAAATCCATATCCTTGCCTTTTCCCAATCCTTCTCCATCGATCGTGGCCATGGCCATTTCAGTTACAATTGTATTTCCGAAAGGCACCTCGGCAAGCATAGCAAAATCGCCATTCTGTTTTCTCAGTTTCTTTAAGTCATAGGGAAAAGTACTTTTCTTATTGCCCTTATATATCTTTTCCAAAGGGGAGTCATCAGGGTTACTGTTGCTATAGCGTTCCATGGTTAAAAAGGGAGTCCATGTCTGATTCATCAGGGAATCGGACAGCATTCTTTTGTTAAATTTTACAAGCCAATCCGGTAAGTTCGCTGCATAATACGAACTGCTAATGAAATTGCCGTTCCCCGAATGGTACCAATAGGCATGATCGGCCATATGGCCAGAGGGAAAAATAGCAGACCGATCTTTCAGGGAAACTCCCACAACCTTCGAGCGTCCATTGGTGACCAGTTTCAGTTCATCGGTAATGGTATTGGCCATAAGGTTCTTGGGCGACCTTGAATAGTTTTCCTTTTTGTTACGGTCCATGGAACTTGGGTCGTCTATAAGGGATACTCCCATATCCTCCGCACAATAAACAATTCTATTTTCTTCCCGATCGTACCAATTATTATTGACAATGCCATGATGGGCAGGTGTTGTCCCTGTATAGATGGAAGAGTGCCCTGCCCCGGTGGTAGTGGGCACATAGTTGTAGTGCATGTTCTTTATATTAAAGCCTTCGCTCATCAACCGTTTGAAACCATCCTCAGTATAATTTTCCTGAAAACGGTATAGGTACTCAGCTCTCATTTGATCCACGACTATGCCCACCACCAATTTTGGCCTTGGCTCTTGTTGGGCAGATGCCATGCTCAGAAAGCATATGGATAAGATGAATGTTTTGGATAAATTAACCATTCTGAAAAAAGATTTCATTTACTTGGGTTTTATTAAAATAAAAAATGGGGTGGCTAAAGGGATTTAATACATGTTATATATGTGCTAATATACTATGAACATCGCTTTCAAACAATATCCTTTTGTTTCTTTTTATTATTTTTACCAACGACAACAACAATCAGGGAAAAACCTGGTACTTTTTTGAATAGCTGAATATAAAACGCTTGTCCTAAAAAATGATTATGGGGCCGATTGGGAATGTCTCAGCAATTGATCCAGAATTTATACCTTTAAGGAATCCTGTCCCATACAGGACAACACTAACTAATCATTATTGAATGAATACGGTAGAACGGCACAAACATATCCTCGAAAAAATTCAACAAGAAGGACAGATCAAGGTTCAATACATTTGTGAGACCATGGATATTTCACCGGTAACGGCAAGAAAGGACCTCAAGTTTTTAGAGGAAAAAGGACTCGTGTACCGAGTACATGGCGGGGCAACATTGATCAATCCATACACCATTGACAAGCACGTTAACGAAAAGGAAAAAATCCATTATGATAAAAAAACCAAAATTGGAGCCGCTGCCGCAAAATTAATCACCCCCAACGATTCCATTCTGATTGCTTCGGGAACTACCGTTTTGGCCCTTGCCAAGAAAATAGTGCCACAAGAACATCTTACGGTCATTACATCAGCACTAAATGTAGCATTGGAATTGAACAATCATTTAGAAATAGAAGTGATACAATTGGGAGGAGTACTTCGAAAACGATCCTCTTCCGTAACTGGACTGTATGCAGAGTCTATTTTACCAGACTTCTCATGTAGTAAATTTTATCTGGGTGTGGATGGTATCGACCTTGATTTTGGACTTACCACTGCCAATGTAATGGAGGCCCACCTAAACAGGGAAATGATCAAGGTTTCCCAAAAAACCATTGTCTTGGCCGACTCCACCAAATTCAGCAAGCGAGGTTTTGGCCGCATCTGTGGCTTTGAGCACATTGATGAAATCATCACCGATCAAGGAATCTCAAAATTCACCCAAAATGCCCTGGAAGAGTACGGGATAAAAGTAACCATAGTTTAAACTTTTTTCCTATTATAAAAGCTAATGACCGGATTTTTAAATTCATAAAAATCCTTTTGTTATGTTTCGATAAATTTCCTTATATTTCGATTGCTTTCTATAATTTGATCTAAAAATGAGATTTTCTGTTTTCCAAGCGATTTTTTATACAGCTTTATTTGGTGCCACGAGCGTAATAGCTCAGACTAATAAAATTAACAGGGATTACCGTCCCCGCACCTATGATGTCCAAGTACGCCAGTTCAAAATCTATCCCAATACTTCCGACGATATCATATTTTTGGGCAACAGCATTACAGCACGGGCTCATTGGAACGAGCTCTTACAACTTCCCCAGGCCAGGAACCGGGGAATTTCAGGAGATACCACTTTCGGTATCTTAGAGCGCCTACATGAAGTGACCGAGGGACAACCCGCCCAAATTTTCCTATTGATCGGGATCAACGATATTTCACGGAATTTCCCTGATCAGGAAATTATCCAGAACTATGAGACCATCATCGCCCGCATACAAAAGGAATCGCCAAAAACCAGATTAGTAGTACAGACCATACTTCCCGTTAACAGCAGTTTTGGGGAATATGAAAGACATTACAACAAGGATGAACACATTGCTAAAGTAAATGCAGGAATCAAGCAGTTGGCCGAAACGCATGGCTTGACATTGATAGACCTACACCCCTTGTTCTTGGACGATTCGGGCAGTTTGAAAGCCGAATATACAGATGAAGGCCTGCACCTAAATGAAAAGGGATATTTGCATTGGGCAGAAATCCTACGTCCTTATTTTCAATAAGAACATCGGAATCCTGCCCTGAATCAAAAATCAGAATTGCAAATTATTTTTGTGATACCAAAAGGGAAAAGAGCCTCTCTGGTTCATTGGTAGTGATGAAATCGACCTTTTTTTTGATCATATCCATCATGTCTTCCTCTGTATTTACCGTCCATACGTTGACGGTCATGTTTTCCTTGTGTGCCTCTTCGATCCATTCGGGATGATCTCTATAGACTTTGATGTTGTAATCGATGCTGGTATATCCAAACTTCTTGGCTTCGGAAGGTGCTTTGTCCCCATTGAGGTACGCCACTTCGGATCCAGGTGTCAATTCACTGACCAAAGCCCCGGCATCAAAATCAAAAGTTATGTACTCCACTTGGGACTCGCCACCAAGTTGCTGCACCAGGGCGACGGCCTTTTTGGTCAATAGCAAAGTATGTTCCTTGCCCGAGGGCGCTTTTTTGATTTCAAGTATCAACTTGGTCTTCTCTTGGTTGAGCCCTTCCTTGAGGTAGGCTTCCAGAGTAGGTATTTTTTCTCCGTTCGGGAGAGAGGCCGATAATAAATCGGCATAATTGGTGCGCTCAATGTCCATTCCCATAAAATCTGGGTCGTGATTTACCACGGGAACACTGTCCAAGGTCATATGTACATCGAACTCGGCCCCATAGCAACCCAACTCGATGGCATGTTTCAATGCGGCAATTGAGTTTTCAGGAAGGCCCTGTGTTTTCCATGCTCCCCGGTGTGCAATAACACGGGGGTTGATGTCCACATTTTCTGAACAGGAGATGTTTGAGAACAGGATGGGGAGTATTAAAAATACTCCCCGTCTCACCAATTGAGAACAAATAATTGTAAAATTCATAGTGATTATAGAAATGTTGGTGATTTTTGTTAATGATAATGAACAAAATTAGGTTATGGACGTTGAAAAAGCTTTCGGTCGCTCCATGCTCTGGGCATACACCCTTCCAAATCGGTCGGTTACCTTGATTTCCAATGTAGAGTTGGGTGCCGATGCCTGAACCTTGAACAGGTGGCCAGTTTCACTGGTGGCAAAAGCTCCGGTGGGTTGAGCACCAACATTTAGTCTAAGTGCATCATAGGAAATGATGTGCAAAGGATCCATCATTTTGACCCTAGAGACATCCAAGGACCGTCCGTTCTCGCTTACTTCAATCTGCCATTGGTCATCGTAGCCCCATATATTGATCAAGACCTCATTGTTAAGATTGGGCTGGGCATATGGCCCGGCATATTGCTCCACCTCTCCTTCAGAAGCATTCGGGGCAAACTTTGCAGCTGTAATATGTACCGTGTTCAAATCGTATGCACGGAACTGATAATCGGTATCAAAACCAATACTTTTGTATTGCCACTGCATTTGATCGCCATTGATTTCCCAGATTCCATATCCTCCTGGGCTACCATCCTTACAGATATGGTTCCCGGCATAGCCTTCACGGCCAGTCCACCACCAAGTGGCACAAATGGCCGCAGTATTATGCTCAATGATGCCAAGTTCTTCCTCAACAGTGTAGTTTATATGTGTATGACCGGTAAGGATGTGTACTGTTGAAAACTCCTGTAGGCAAGCCATGAGTTCTGGTGCATTGTCCAATTTATAGGAATTGACTTGATTTCCCATCTCGTCCAATGATGGGTTTTTATAAATCGGGGTGTGCGTTGCTATAACAACAGGGGTGTTCTTATCAGTGATCATGGCCAGGTCTTTTTTCAACCATTCCAGTTGTTCAGCCGCTAAACGCTCTCTATAATTACGACTTCCAACGGTTCCTTGTGAACCGCCCGTGTTTAAATATTCCACATCATCGAGCACCACATAATGGATTTGACCCAGATTAAATGAATAGTAAGTAGGTCCCAAAATATTCCTGTATGGGTCTTCTGCCAAACGATCGTTGGCGAAATAAGGATCATAGTCGTGGTTGCCTATTACATTGAATACTGGGGAATGTAATTGGTTCATGTATGGAATATAATCATTGAGACCAAAACCATTACTGTACCAATAGAGATCCCAGGTCATGTCTCCTAGGGTGAGCACATATACTTTTTTACCTGCTGCAGAATATGAATCAATCATGGCATTCACATCGGGCAGCACCATATTTTGAAACTGTTCCAGATCGTTGTTTCGATTGGCCAAGTGCCAATCGGCCATGGTCAATACCACGTGCTCTGCATTGTCGGTCTCTATCAATGAGAAATCATGCTGTTCTACTGTTGCGGCACTGGTAGTTAGCCGCTTGAAGAATTGGGGCGCATTTCCATTGGCAGGAACTTCGTAGTTCCCTGGCACGGAAATGAATACGAATCCCGATTCTTTATTGGAAGGTAGGTAATAGACACCTTCTTCGTTGGTCATGGCAACTTCATGACCATCGGAAACGACCACGCCGGCCACGCCAACTCCATTACTGAACACGATTCCCTTAACAGTCATCCCCTCAATGTCAGGAATGTCCGAATCGGCAACGATGTTCAATTGTACAGATCCCAGCATCAAGGTTTCTCCATCTCGGGAGAGTACCAAGCGATATCCACCAGAGAGAATGTCAGTGGGCAATATCAAAGCGGCCGATGCTTCCGTGGCAGATCCTATGGAAGAGCTGAATCTTTTGGAATCATCCGAAGTGGAAATCCATTCGATTTGATCACCAACCTTGAATCCTTTTCCTGTAAGGACGACCTCGCTGCCCGCCGAGGCATTGATCACCGGGGGCACGGAGACCCCGATGATGCCCAGGCTATTGTTCGAGGGAACTTCAGTACTATCAGAACTACAGGCAATCAGCCCAAAAAATGGTATATTGAAACTAGTGATCGAGGCAAGGCCACCAATCCCTGTTTTTACAAACTTTCTACGGGTATGTTTCATGTATATCTGCCTAATTGATGATTTCTACTTTAATGTCGTCGATAAAGATCCTGTTCTTGCCCGCTCCTACGCCATTCAGATCAAAGGCTCCTCCAAGAAAACGCAACTGTGTCTCTGCTGTGGCCCCTGTGATGGTAAAAGTGTAAGTACTGCTTTCATCTTCCCATATCAGAACACAATCGGGATCCGTATCATAATCGGGATAGTTGTTCACTGTAAAGGAAGGAACACTGGTGGTCCCTGGACCTACAACACCTACTACGAGATTATTGTCGTCTTGGGTTCCGCCTGCAGTCTCATAAGGAACGGCCTTGAAGGTAACCTGAACCTCGGTAGGCCCATCAAGTTCGGCCAATGGTGGGGAGATGAGGTCTCCACCATAATTGGTCTTGCCCAATTTTACAAACCCTGGTCGTGCATAGACCACTTTTTGGTTGCTGCTGAAGGTGTTCTCGGTGCTCGTCCAACCACGGGCCATTTCTTCTTCTGTCCAGCTATCCATTCGTGTTTCACCAGAAGTTGTGTAGAAAATGGTACTGCCGTAGGTAAGCCAACTAAAATCTTCCTCAAGGATAACATTGCCTGCGGACTGTATGATCTCGACCTCTTCGGTGAGCCCATTGGTAGTTGATTGGATGATCAGGGTAGTGCTTCGTTCCAATCCAGTATTTTTTTCGGCGTTCAAGACCAAAGAGTTATCTGTTTGCTCTACCCCGGTTATCCAGCTCTCGTCTGCCAATACATAAGTCCATTCAACATTGGTCTCCAACGAAATGTTCACGGTTCCTTCGGCCGATGGTACGGAAATACCATTCTCACCATCGATGATGGTTATATAGGGCACATTGGCCTCTTGATCGATTCGAAAAAGAACCGGCTGTTCTTCTCCACCGACCACGAATGCAAAATTGACTGTCCGGCTTTCAAAAGAGTCATTGGGCTCCACATTGAAACTAAAAATACCGTCTTCGTCCCCTTCGTCCGGAAAGGCTTTTGCCCAATCGATGTTCGACTGGGCCACGACCTTCCAATCCCGGTTGGAACGCACGATATATTTTTGGCTGATGCCCTCCACGCTCACAGAAAGAGAGGTAGGGTCTTCCTCTATCATAAAATAAGGGTCTCCCATGCTCCCCTCCCCGTTGTCGTCGTCACAGGATACCGCGACGAAGCATGAAATAATCAATGCCCAAAAGAACTTTGGGAACGATTTTATTGTAAAAATACCTTTGCTGTACATAATCTTGAGATTTATCAAAATGTTTGGATTTGGCTTTTCTTTATTCAATGGCTTCCTTGCTCCACCATACAGGAGTCTTCATGTTGTTTTCCCCGTTCATACGGCTGATCGCTTCCTGGGCATTCTCTCCATTGGTGGCCATGGTCGTGTTCGGGTAGGCGAATCGGGTGGGCAATATAAAGTCGTTATATATGGCCCCGTCGCCGATGGTAAGTTCAGGATAACCAGTACGTCTATATTCATGGTATGCCTCCATTCCCACCCAGAAGAGGGCAAGGAATTTTTGGTTGCCGATGAGTTCTTCCTTATTATCCAAACTGTCCCATGCAGCTAGGTCCGAGGCTAAGAAAGCGGTGATATCCTCATTGGAAATAGTCACGGGTGTTTCACTATACTGTCCTAAAGGAGCCCATTTTTCAATGGAAGCAGCAATGGCAGATTCATAATATTGACGGGCAGCGGATTCCCCTCCCGGAATCAGGCCTTTAAGGGCTGCTTCGGCAAAGATAAACTGTACTTCGGCGAAGTCCATAAAGAAACCGGGGGCATCGGCACGGCAGAAAACGGCCGCATTGAGCCAAGAAGTCCCTCTGTCCACATCACTTTGTTCAGACTCGGTACAACCAGCAACAGTACCTTTCCATACGAATGGTAAGTTTGGGTCTGTATTTGGGTTTTTCTTTCCGTATATGGCCAATCGGGGATCTTCATAGATTTGTTCGTCACTTTCGTTGGTCAGAACGGTCATCTTGATGAGTTGCTCCGTGAGTTTTCTACCTGAACTGGTAAAGCTTCCCTCATTGGTGTTGTTAAATTCACTGCGATATGGATCATTGCCCGAGAATACCACCGTGGCATTGTCATCATTTGATGTGAAGACAGGATATTTTGATGGGTTGTTCAAAATCTCGGTCATTTTGCTCCCTGAGTTCATGGAACTTCTTCCGCTTACCCTGTTCAATAAGCGCAGGTAAAGGGAATTATTGAACTTACGCCACTGGTCCATGGAACCACCGTACATGCCGTCCAAGGCAGGCTTTATAAAAGTAGGGTTGGTGGCATAGATATCATTGGCTTCCTCCAGTTCAGCGAACATTTGTCTGTACACTTCTTCCTGGGAATCAAACTTCGGCTTGACGACTCCTTCCTCCGAAAGGGCCAGAAAGGCCTCGGAATAGGGAATGTCCCCGAACATATCCGTGAGGTTTGATAAATAAAGGATTTTCAATGTGATAGAAATGGCCTCCAGAGACGGGTCTTCCTGCTCAATGCTCAAATCGTGCATGTGCAGGGCGTTATTGGCATATCTTGCATAAAAGTTCCATACGCTCTGCCAGTTGGCATCACTGATAAAGTAGCGGTGCTCCTGGCGGGTGGTACCTCCCGTGAACGCCGTAAACTGAATAAGCTCATTGTTCCAGAACCAGGTGTAGTATTGCCATGCGTTGGCACCGTTGTACAAGAGCGGCTCAAACATGCCACTGGCCTGTATGTCGCCCACTATGGTTCTGTTGGGATCTGTGTTAGTTTCTTCAAAATTGTCGGTACATGCCCAAGCAAGTACCAAAACTCCTATAATAAGTGCTGTTTTTTTCAACGTTTTCATGCTTTATGGTTAGAATGAAAGTTTAACATTTAGACCGTAGGTACGGGTCATTGGAAAAGTCACGGATTCAATACCCATCATGATGTTTGAACCGTTCAACATTCCGGTTTCCGGATCATACTGCGGGAAGTCCGTCAAACAGAATACATTAGTGGCAAATATCCCAAAACTCATGTCTTGAAAAATGCCCATGCTTTCCATTATCTTGCGAGGCATCTGGTAGTCCAGGCGTAGCTCCCTCAACTTCAAGAAATCCGTACTGAAAGTATTCATTTCGGTATTGTTCCTATTCCACATATAGGCATTGTAGTAGGTTTGGATGTTTTCCGTTACCGTTGTATTCTTGGTATAGGAAACGGTACCATCCGTGTTTTCTACTACATTTACTCCTTCGTGGACCAATCCATCATAACGCCCCTCCAAGGAGTTTTTAAGCTTTCCTTGGTAGGAAAGTGCAAAATTGGTTACAGAATAGGCACTTCCGCCCATTTGAGCTGAAAATGATGCGGACAGGGAGAGGTTTTTGTATCTAAAACGCTGTGTCATGCCCCCTCTCCAATCCGGGTTCACTTTTGCAATCTCTCTATCAGGGGACTCATCCAAAACTGGATACCCTTGGGAGTTTACAATATGCATACCGGAGGCATCAACAGTTTCTCCATTTTCATCGATATAGGTGGCACCCTCAGGGGCTCTTTGGAATCCACGTCCATAAATATTGTGCATCTCCCCGCCCAAATAGGAGTAAACATAAACTCTCCCTCCTATGGTCGTACCCATATCGGTCTGCAGAGGCTCCTCTGGATCCCAGCCTTCTTGCAAGCTAACCAAAGTATTATTGTTCTTGGACCAATTGGCATCAAATGACCATTCAAAATCCTTGGTCCGGATTGGAACAAACCCAGCAGCAATCTCAATACCTTCATTGGTGATTTCTCCAGCATTGATTATCCTACCCGTTGCCCCTGTAATTTGATCAACATTCACCGAGACGATTTGATTCGTGGTCGAGGAATAGTACTTGGTAATATCAAAGGACAATCGATTTTTGAAGAACTTGGCCTCAAGACCTACTTCCCAGCTTTCAATGTTTTCAGGCTTAATCAATGGATTTCTGATAGTACCAGGCAGCACATACCCTCCTGGAAAAGAGGTGTTCCCATAGGGCTGGGACAAGGAATAAGCCCCTGTATCATTACCTACGTTGGCCCACGAAAAGCGCAATTTTGTAAAGTCGACCCATGAAGCATTGGTCTGAAAGTCGAATACTTTGTCAAGTAGAACACTGGCCGCCACAGACGGGTAAAAGAAGGACCAATTTCCCGGGGACAAGGTACTGGACCAATCATTACGTGCGGTAACATCCAAAAAATAAGTGTCGTCCCAGCCCAATGACAACATGCCATAAAAACTGTTCACGACCTTTTTGCTCCTGTAATTATAATTGTCCGGATTGACTCCTGTGGGCAGGTTGGTGGTATGGTAGATTCCTTCCTCTCCCAATTGTTCCAAGGTAATCCTGCTGTTGTAATATTCGTTCACCCTATTGTTTCCGCCCACAAAAGCTGAGAGTGTGAACTTTCCATCGGCTATGTCGTTGTTTTCGTAGCGCAACATGAAGTCGTTGTTGTTCTCCAAATAACGTACGGTCTGTTCCCTATAAAAACCATTTTGGTAGTCCGTTGTGTAGAAGGGTCTTCGTTGTGTTCTAAACTCCGTGGACCAGTCCAGACCTGAGCGCAGGTCTAAAGAGAACCCGTTTCCTAGGTCAAAGTTCAGCCCAATGTTTCCAAACACCCTGTTCTTGTCATGAGCACTTAGGGCTTCGTACAAAGTGCGATATGGGTTATATGAATTTGCGGAAGGGAACACCAGTCCCTGTCCGTTTTCACCTTGTGCAGACCAATTCAAGAAATTGTAACGGCCGTCAAAATATTCGTTCTTCCAGTCGTCCATGCTGTTTACATTGAAGCCCCAGATCAAGGCATACATGGGGTTGGACTCATCGTAACCTCCCCCTGGCATGTTGTCGCTTCTTTTTCGATAGTAGTTGACCTTGGAGTTCAAGGAAATCCAGTCATTGATGGGGGTATTGAACGCCAAGGATACCGATTGACGGTTGAACCCTGTGTTGGGCATGATCCAATCATTTTTAAAATCGGTGATAGAAAGTCGGCTGGAAGTTCCCTCCCCGTTGTTTCCATTGATACTCACCGAATTGATGGTAGTGACGCCCGTACGGAATAGACCAGTGTACCAATCGTCCTGATACACCCATGGTAATTTGGCAAATGTGCCCGTTTCCCAGTTTTTGGAAGCATATAGGTAACGCATCTTGTTTGGGTCGAACCGCTCACCAAAAGTGTACCTAGAATAATGCCTATTTGTTGCTACACCGTCGGGAGCCATATCCTCTGTCAATTCCCAAAGGGAATATGGCTGTTCCCCCATATCGGAACCATTTCCATATTCTGTTTGGAAATCGGGAAAAAAACCGGCCTGTTCAAAACTCACGGTCGAATTTACGGTAATACCCAGTCCCTTTCCTTTTTTGCCGGATTTAGTTGTAATCATAATAGCCCCGTTTGCTGCCCTGGAACCATAAAGTGCTGCTGCTGCAGGTCCCTTTAGTACAGATACAGATTCAATATCCTCTGGGTTGATGTCACTCAGACCATCACCATAATCCACTGGTGCATCGGCCTGGGCATAGTTGCTCACTGCACGTGTAGCGGTCATACCTGAACTTATGGGAACACCATCGACAACGATTAGCGCCTCGTTGCTACCATAATTAAGTGACTGATCGCCCCTGAGCGTTACACGGATGGAACCACTGGGTCCAGATCCCGCTTGGGCAAAAAAGAGCCCTGGAACTTTTCCTGACATACTGTTCAACCAGTTTCCCGACACAGATTTAGTGACCTCCTCACCTTCAACTTTGGCAACGGCATAGCCCAAGGATTTTTCCTCACGGGTAATATTAAGGGCCGTGACAACCACCTCATCAAGTTCGCTAGCATCCTCTTCCAAAGTAATTTCATGAAAAGAACCTAGCCTAGCAGAGATTTCCGATGTTGTATATCCCACATAAGAAATTTCAAGTACGACCACATCCTTGGAAGGAGTTAGGCTAAATTTTCCATCAAAATCGGAAACAACACCATTAGAAGTTCCCTTTTCAACGATTGACGCCCCCGGAAGGGGTACACCGGTTTGATCAACGACCGTTCCCCTAATCAAATTATCCTGCGACCAAGCAGTAAAGGAGAGCAAAATGCATAAGAGCAAATACACATAACTTTTTTTCATTGGATTCCTAAAATTTAGTTTTAGTAGTTGGTTTTAAAAACACACAGTGTTAAAGATTACGAAAGTAACAAAAAAAAATAAAAACAAATACCATTTTATCATTTTGTAGAACTTTTTTTTGTCTTTATGTTATTTCAGTGTTGTATTTATGTTATATTTGCTTCGTTTTATTTCCAATTATACATGAAAAAAGAACAAAAGAAAACCTTTTTTGACCGCGAACAATTATTGCACAAAATAGAAACGGAACAGGAAAGTTGGGATATTCTGGTTATTGGCGGAGGAGCCACAGGGCTCGGCGTAGCACTGGATGCTAGTTCACGAGGCTTGAATACCGTACTCTTTGAACAGTCCGATTTTGCCAAGGGAACCTCTAGCCGCAGTACCAAGTTGGCACATGGCGGTGTACGCTATTTGGCTCAAGGAAACATTAAACTGGTTTTTGAGGCATTGCGGGAAAGAGGGCTGATGCTAAAGAATGCACCTCATTTGGTCAATCCACTTTCCTTTATCATTCCTAGTTATCGTTGGTGGGAAAAATATTTTTATGGTATCGGGTTGAAAATTTACGACTGGATGGCACAAAAATTCAGGATGGGAAATACATCTCTGCTCAAACGTATTACTGTGCTTAGACAGATGGGCAATTTAAACCCAAATAAGCTCAATGGTGGTATTCAATATTTTGATGGACAATTTGATGATGCCCGTTTGGCCATAAACCTGGCTCAAACCGCTATTGAGCAAGGAGGGATTTTGCTTAACTATATGAAGGTCAATCGATTGGACAAGGATTCCAAGGGTAAGGTTAGTGGGGTTCAGGTTACTGATACAGAAACAGGAAAAACCTATAGTGTACGGGCCAAAGTTGTAATAAACGCTACGGGTGTTTTTGTGGACGATATCCTTAAAATGGACAGTCCGGATGCAAATCCGCTATTAAAAGTAAGTCAAGGAATTCATTTGGTACTGCCTAAGTCCTTTCTCGATAGCGAACATGCCCTAATGATACCCGCGACAACAGATGGCCGAGTACTTTTTGCCGTTCCGTGGCACAAACATCTTGTTGTAGGCACCACCGATACGCCTTTAAATCGACATCAGTTGGAGCCTAAACCCCTAAAAGAAGAGATAAATTTCATTTTGGATACACTCAAGGATTATCTGAAAGAACCTCCTACGGAAAAAGATGTGCTCAGTGTGTTTGTGGGGCTTAGACCCTTGGTACTTCCAGAGAACAAAGAAGTGGGCACCAAAGAAATATCCAGAGATCACAAACTAAAGGTCACCGCTTCTAAATTAATCACCATCACCGGTGGCAAATGGACCACTTATAGAAAAATGGCCGAGGACACAGTGGACCAAGCGATAGAATTAGGTGATTTATCGACTGGTCCGTGCCAAACACAACGATTGAAAATACATGGATATTCCAAGGAGTCGATACCAGATGACTCATTAAATTTTTATGGGACAGATGCAATTGGGATTGCAAAGCTCAAAAAGGAAAACCCAGATTTGAACCATCCCCTCCATCCCAAATTCTCGTTTACCGCCGCAGAGGTAATTTGGGCGGTTCGCCATGAAATGGCCCGAACGGTTGATGACGTACTGGCCCGCCGATTGCGCATTCTGTTCCTAAATGCCAGAGCAGCTATAGAACTTGCTCCAAAAGTAGCAGTAATTATGGCAGAGGAATTAGGTAAAAACCAAGAATGGGTGGACAATCAAATAAAGGGTTTTCAGAATATTGCAAAAAATTATCTTGTCGATCCGACTGTTGGTGAGATAATCATTTCAAGTAGATTGTACAAGGTATAGTAGAACATAAAATAAATAAAATGCCAAAATATATTCTCGCTCTTGACCAGGGCACCACAAGTTCACGTGCTTTAATCTTCGACCAAAACGGGAAAGCTATCAACATAGCTCAAAAAGAGTTTAGACAGATATTTCCCAAACCGGGATGGGTAGAGCATGATGCCAATGAGGTTTTATCGTCCCAAATAGGTGTGGCCGCTGAAGCGGTTTCAATGTCCAAACTAAAATCAGAAGATATAGCCGCAATAGGCATCACAAACCAAAGGGAAACCACTGTTGTTTGGGATAGAGCAACAGGTGAGCCCATCTACAATGCCATTGTTTGGCAGGATAGGCGTACCTCTGACTATTGCGATGAATTGATTGCCCAAGGGCATGAATCAATGATTCGCGAAAAAACAGGACTTGTCATCGATGCTTATTTCGTGGCAACCAAAGTGCGTTGGATCTTGGACAATGTAGAAGGGGCCCGCGAAAAAGCCGAAGCAGGGCAGTTGGCTCTTGGAACGGTAGATTCTTGGTTGGTATGGAATCTTACCGAAGGTGAAAAACATATTACAGACAGTACCAATGCATCAAGATACCTCCTATATAATATTCATACACTCTCTTGGGATGATGAATTATTGAGCCTTTTCGGCATTCCAAAAGAAATGTTGCCACAGGTTTGTGATTCAAGTGGTGCTTTGGCAGCAACTTCGGGAGCAATATTTGCAAAGAAAATTCCCATCACGGGAATCGCTGGGGATCAACACGCCGCTTTATTTGGGCAAATGTGTACAGAGCCAGGGATGGTTAAGAACACGTATGGCACAGGTTGCTTCATGCTGATGAACATAGGAAACACACCTATAATTTCCAAGAACAAACTCCTAACTACGCTTGCATGGAAAATCGGCGACGAGGTTGTATACGCCCTCGAAGGAAGCATCTTTATTGCTGGTGCGGTCGTACAGTGGTTGCGAGATGGTCTGGGCATCATCCACTCGGCCCCTGAGGTTGAAGACCTTATAAATGAAACCGATGATAATGGCGGGGTCAGTTTTGTTCCGGCATTTACAGGGTTGGGAGCGCCTCATTGGAACCAACATGCTCGCGGAACAATTGTGGGAATAACCCGAGGAACCACATCTGGACACATTGCTAGGGCAGCTTTGGAAAGCATTGCTTTTCAGACCTACGATGTTCTAAAGGCCATGGAGGCAGATGCCGGCATAAAAATCAAGGAATTAAGAGTTGATGGAGGTGCCACCGCCAACCGTTTTTTAATGCAGTTCCAATCTGATGTGCTGCAATCCGGTATCATTAAACCGGAAACAACTGAGATTACGGCATTGGGAGCGGCATACTTAGCAGGATTGGGTATTGGCCTATGGGACGATGTAGAGGAAATTAAGAGACAATGGAAAGTAAAAACTAAATATAAACCAAATACCAATTTTCGGGTGAAAGAAGCCGTTGGAAGATGGCACAAAGCCATTAATACCACCAATTATTGGTCCAACCATAAATAAACCATATCCAAATGACAGCATTTATAGCAGAGATTATCGGAACGTTTTTTCTCATTCTCATGGGAAACGGTGTAGTGGCCAATGTGGTCCTTCAGGAAACTAAAGGAAACAACAGTGGGTGGATCGTGATTACTACCGGTTGGGCCTTAGCGGTATTTATAGGTGTGGTCATTGCCGGCCCATATAGCGGGGCCCACCTTAATCCCGCTGTTTCCATTGGTTTGGCCATGGCGGGAAAATTCTCATGGGAGCTTGTGCCCTCATATACAATGGCACAAATGATCGGTGCCATGTTGGGCAGCTTTTTTGTTTGGGCATTGTACCGCAACCATTATCGGAAAACGGATGACGCAGATGCCAAAAGAGCTACTTTCTGTACTGATCCAGCCATTAGGGATTGGCCATTAAATTTATTGAGTGAAGTAGTAGGTACATTTTCCCTCATTTTTGTCATTTTTTACTTTAGTGATCCCCTTTTGGGTGAAGGTGACATTCAAGCTCCAATAGGTATGGGGTCTTTGGGTGCCGTACCGGTATCCCTCCTAGTGTTTGTGATAGGTCTTGCCCTTGGCGGCACTACCGGTTATGCCATAAATCCGGCACGTGATCTTGGCCCAAGAATAATGCACACCCTACTCCCTATTAGGAGGAAAGGTGGGAGCGATTGGGGCTATTCCTGGATTCCCATAATAGGCCCCGTTATCGGGAGCATTCTTGCTGCTCTATCTCACCTTATCTTATCTTGAAAAGTTCAAATACAATAAAGAATTGAAATATTTTCTCACACTGCTTTAGATATGTTGTATAAAGTACGAATCGGATAATCTCATAGAAAAATAAAGAATTTGCTCTTTTAAAGGTGATATACACACGAGCGAAACCATGTTTCGCGCCGCAAGCGTCCCAAATTCTTACCCCAACTTTTGCGCAAGGATCCTATCGGGGTTTTGTAGTGTTCCGGTAGATAAGCGTGAAGCAAAAACACGATAGGATGCAACCTACTTTTTGGATTTCAGTAACCCATGTCCTCACCTGTGCCTCTTGCCCTCTTGCCTTATTGATACCTCTTCCAAGGGCTTTGATGATCTTGGCCGCCATCTGTACTTTATTTGTCGGTATACTGGGGGCCTTGACCTCTTGGTTGCGATGGAAACTCTTGGCATAGTCCTCCATGAGTTTCCTTGTATATTCCCTTAGCAGATTTGGGTCATTGCCTATGGCCTTAAGCTCCCTTTGGTTGGGACTGACCACTATGGAATAGAATTTCGGGTCTTTCTGCCTCTGTTTGGCCGTATTGGCATCGATTTCTTCAACGACCTTTTCAGGACTTACGCTGTCGTTCTCTTGGTCAAAGAATTCCTCCCTTTGTTCGGGCAATCTGTCCTCGTTTTCCTTTTCCAGATACTTCACGAAACCTGCCGAGCTTTGCGAATAGTTCTTGCCCAAATTCTGTGCTGTGATGGTAAGGTACATGGCCGTTATCTTATTTGATGTTTCAAGCTTTCAAAGTACCCAATACCCATGTTGATCTTGATATAGGGCTTTCCCATCATAGGTTCAACCTTCTCCACATTATGGAGGATTTCATTGCAACCCTTTTTATAATCTTTGAATTCTTGCAGCATTCTATCGTGCTCTGTTTTTGGAACGGTGTTTCTAGGTTCCAAAAAATCCATTCGCTCTTGCTGTATTTTGACTGGCTCAGTTCTGGGTTTCCTTCCATTTCTTACATAGGCCTCATAAAGTATCAGCATCATTTCATAGGCGGGCCGGATACTGGTATTCTCCATGTTCTTGATAATGGCGATGAGCCTATCGAATTTTTTCATCATCTGACGCTCCAGTTTTTTGATACTGTCAAGTACGACCTTTGTTCCCTCTCCAAAAGGGTCAAGGTTGTTCCCCTTGAAGTATTGTATCATTCCATCCAACACTTCGCTATGGGATTTGTTGAACTTCTTTGAAAAACTGCGAAAGCGTGTGGCCGTTTCCTTCTTTACGGTGATATTGGAATAAGCACCTGTTGCTTTCTTAGTTCTGCCATTTATTTTTTGCTTTTCCATAGAGCTGTGATTTTGTTTTTTAGTGAAATTGCGTCAATTTTTCGTCAAAAACTTCCAGTGTTTACAGGGCTTCCCAAAGGGTTTACTGTAGATTTCGGAAAAGTCTACTGTAGCCCAAGATTTTGTACAGTATTCCAAAATCATTTCAATTGACCGTTTTTCAACTTGTTGAAGACACCTAAAACAACCGTGATGACGCAATCTGTGCATCACCGCTATTCCTAGGTCCCGCAAGCGGGACTGAATGAATACAAGCTGATTTGAAAATCAGCTGTCCAATTAATGTTTTTATTTGATGAATAGCTTTTCCAAATTCCACCTTAAAAATCACGGTTTCCAAATTTTCTCTTGTCCGCATCTGAATCTGAAAACTTAGACTCCAGTTTCGTTTCCAAGTCACTCATATCCTCACTGATTTTTTTATCCAAGACCCGCGCATAAATTTGGGTCGTGGCCAATTCTGAATGTCCCAATATTTTGGAAACAGTTTCGATAGGAACCCCATTGCTTAAAGTAATGGTAGTAGCGAACGTATGTCTTGCCATATGGAAAGTTATGTGTTTATTGATATGGCATGAATCCGCAATCTCTTTCAGATAGCTATTTAATTTTTGATTGGAAATCTTAGGGAATAATTTATCTGTACCCCTTTTCGGATGATAGTGATATCGCTTAACAATCGACAATGCCGGTCCCATTAAAGGTAACTTGAAGCTGTTCTTGGTCTTTTGTCTTTTTGTACTTATCCAGTGCTTTCCATCGATACCCAATACGAGATTGTCCTCATTAAGGTTCATTATATCACAATAGGCAATGCCCGTGTAGCAACAAAAACAAATAAGTCTTTTACAATTCGTAACCGTTCAATCTTGGTTTGGAAACCCTGAATTTTTCGTAATTCTTCCAAGGTCAAAAAATCCCTTTCCTTTTTCTCCATCCTAATCTTAAATTTTTGAAAAGGATATTTTTTCTATCCATTCATTGTTTACAGCCATTCTGACCATCTTTCTCAAACGTTGGATATGTTTCATTACTCCGTTGTTCGAAAGTATACCATGATGGTGAATAGGGTGTAGTTTTCGCAAGTAGGTCTCGAAACCCACAACAAACTGATGGTTAAGCTCAGACAACCTAAAATCATCTGATTTATACTGCTTTTTCAAATAGGCCAACAAATACTTCTGGGTGGTCTTATAATGGCTTAAGGTAGCTTTACAAAGGTTATGGGCACCATGAAGGTTGTGGTGTTCAAATAGTTCCGTTAAGGTCACCTGATTTTCATCTTCCCCGAAATACTTCGCCTTGACCATCTGTGGGGTGATAAGGGACGACTTGGAGCGAAGTTCCCGATAGCATTGGAAAAGTGCTGTTTCAACCTCCATTAGATAAGTGTTGATTTCCCGTGCTTCCTTCGTGCGCCCCAGAACCCTCGATCCCTTTCGGTCCCAGTTTTCCGTTGGGATGGTATACTTCAAGCTCATGTTAACTCGTTGTGAGTCAATAGTGATACGAGCGTATATCTTAGCGGAACCGTCATTCCGACGGGCAGTGCTTATCCAAAAACTGATTGAAAATGTAGACCGGGTTCTCATAGGTTTAGTGTTAATTTGAACGAAAATTACCTACGAAAATCAAATACTAAGTGATTGTAATATAGTTGTTTACATACTTATTCGGTTAACATTTTTGATAAAAATATTTACTAACCGAATTGCAAACCAAAACATATCAAATCAAACCAATTCAAATGAACGTCTTAAAACGTCAAAACCTTGCAAATCAATAAGATATGCAAGGTTTTGTTTTCATTTAAACTCTAAATGTGGGCGCTGAGGGATTCGAACCCCCGACCCCCTCGGTGTAAACGAGGTGCTCTGAACCAACTGAGCTAAGCGCCCATTATTTTCCGTAATGGGAGTGCAAATATAAGACTGTTTTTGATTTATAAAACAAAAAAATGAAAAAAATTACACAACTTCAGCAACAACAAAAGTACTTCCTCCCACATAAATCATATCCTCGTCATCGGCGTTATCCAACGCTTTTTGAAAACCTTGTTGTACCGACATATATTTCTCTCCCATAAGACCTTGTTCCTTAGCTATTTCCTCAAGAGTCCCGACATCCAACCCGCGAGGAATGCTCGGTCTTACAAAATAATAATGTGCCTCCTTTGGAAAAAGTTGAAGGACAGATTTTACATCCTTATCGCTAACAAAACCTAAAACAATATGTAATTGATAATAGGTTTGTTTTTGCACTTGTTTCAAAACTAATTGTAGTCCTTCCTTATTATGGGCCGTATCACAAACTACCAACGGGTTTTGTTGCAATATCTGCCACCTACCTAAAAGTCCAGTATTTTTAATAACATTCGCCAACCCTTTAGATATGGATTCCTCAGGAACATCAAAACCTTTTAATTGTGAAATGGCCGCTACCACCCCATTGATATTCTTCTTTTGATACTCCCCAAGCAAATCAGTTGTATATTCCTTTGCTGGTTGATCATCAGCGAAAACAATTGCTGATTTTAGCTGATGCGCAATCAGGTTGAATATCATTTTTGTTTCAGGCTGTGTCTCACTGATCACAACAGGCACCTTAGGTTTTATGATTCCAGCCTTTTCCAATGCTATTTTCTCCAAAGTATCTCCCAAAAACTGCGTATGATCCATTCCTATATTGGTAATCAGGGACACTACAGGAGTTATAATATTGGTTGAATCGAGACGTCCACCAAGCCCAACTTCAACAATGGCAATATCCACATCTTCCTCTGCAAAGTAACTGAAAGCCATGCCTACGGTCATTTCAAAAAAAGAAAGCTTTTGATATTCCAAAAAGGGCTTGTGTTGCTCAATAAAATTCACCACAAAATCTTCACTTACCACCTTTCCGTTTATTTTAATACGTTCCCTAAAATCCTTTAGGTGGGGCGAAGTATATAGTCCAACCTTATAACCAGCCTCTTGAAGAATTGATGCCAGCATATGGCTACTGGACCCTTTACCATTGGTTCCTGCAACATGTATACTTCTGAATTTTTTTTCAGGATTGCCAAGCACATTGCAAAAGCTGACGATGTTGTCCAGTTTTGCGTTCATGGCAGCTACGCCCTTTTGCTGGTACATCGGAAGCTGTCCGAACATCCAGTCCAACGTTTCTTGGTAGGTCACTACTGCCCTAGTTTAAAATTGACAACCACAAAACCTATCTGTTGTGCCGGAGCATTCGAATCTGAATTCCATTTATGGAGCATCGCAGTTTTACGGGCAGGCTCCAATAGACATGGAGCGTTGTTTGTGGTACCTTTTACGCCAGGTTCCGCCTTAACAACTTTTCCGGACCTGTCAACGGTAATCCTTACCCAGACCACACCCGCTTCATTACATTCCTGTGGAACTTTTCCGCTATCTGCCAAAGACCTTCCCTTCAACCCATAACCAGCACCTCCATTTCCAACTCCAGGTGCACCATAATAAGTGGGGGCATAGGGATCTCCATCAGGTTGTCCCTTGTCGCCAGCGCGATCATCGTCACCTTCACTGCCTGTAGTAGTGCCGTCAGATTTGCCGATACCACCTATAAGGGCATCCACACTTTTTTTCTTCGCTTCCTGCTCTTGCCTTTTACGCTCTTCGGCATCTCGCTTTTCTTTGGCTATGCGCTCCGCTTCCGCTTTGGCTTTTTCTGCTTCTTCTTCCGCCTTACGTTTGGCCTCTTGTTGCTGTCTTAGCTTAATGGTTTCCTCATCATTGCTGGTTAAAACCTCTTCAACTGGAGCTTCCTCAACAACCGTTTCCTTAGGCTCTGTAGGCTCGGCAACTTCTTGTGGTTCAGGTTGACTTACGACCTCCCTAGGTTCGGAACGCACTGGTTCCGTTAGCTGAACTTCCCCGCTCCCAAATTCCATGGTCCCAAAATTAACGGCTATGCCATTTTCAATAGGTGGGTCGAGATAGGTCAATCCAATATAAAAAAGCAATAGAAGGAGTGCGCTCAACAAAAGTGTTGTGAGCGTAAAGGATTTTTTCTTGTGTCTCGTATCTAAAAAGGACATTATTTTGGCCGCACCGCCAAGATAACCTTGTAACTGTTCCTGTTTGCAATATCCATTACGTTGACCGCTTCTTTAATGGCCACGTTTTCTTCTGCTCTGAGGATGATTGTTGGCTTTTCTTGACCTTCAAGTGCCTTTTTTAATTCAATTTCAATGTATTCTTTGTTGATCTGCTCGTTGTTCACAAAATATTTCAGGTTCTTGTCTATGGTCACCGAAACATTTTGTGTGTTCGTAGATTTACCCTTTGCCTTTGGCAAAAGCAAATCCAGTGCATTTGGCGCATTGGAAGTCAGCATAAAAAACACCAATAATAGGAACACAATATCCGTCATTGATGACATGCTAAACTCCGGGCTTATTTTGTTTCTTCCCTTCAGTTTCATAGCTAAGGGTTATACTGGTTCGTTCAAAAGGTCCAAAAACTCAACGGCATTGGCCTCCATTTGATGCACTACTTTATCGGTTCTGTTCACCAAATGGTTGTAACCGATATACGCGATAATACCAACTACCAAACCGGCTACGGTCGTGGTCATGGCGGTATAGATACCGGATGCCAAAGAACCCATTTCTGCCTGTCCTCCACTACTTGCCATCTCGTGGAATGCCAAAATCATACCAATTACAGTTCCTAAGAAACCAATCATTGGAGCGGCACCTGCAACGGTGGCCAAAACACTAACGTTCTTTTCCAGTTTGTAAACTTCTAACGTACCTGCATTCTCGATGGCGGTATTGATGTCATCCAAAGGTTTTCCAATACGGGCAACCCCTTTTTCGGTAAGTCGCGCTACAGGAGAATCCGTTTGCGCGCACAATAATTTTGCAGCTTCCAATTTACCATTGCTGATGTGATCACGAATCTGGTTCATGAAGTTCTTATCTATCTTGGACGCTGCCTTTATAGCGAAAATACGTTCAAAATAAATATACATAGCTACAAAAAGAAGAACAAAAAGCACCACAATTATGATGACACTTCCTGTTCCTCCATTGACAATAAGATCGATTACGGATAAGGTCTTTTCTTCGGAAATTGAGGCAGTTGCCTCAGCGCCTTCCGTTACTTCTTGTAAAATATTCATATAAAATCCCCAATTTATTTGCAATAATAACGGAGATTTTTGAACTAAAGTATTTTTTAGAACAAATATCGCATTACCATAAATACAATTGCACCGGCAATGAAGCCTACAAAGGCTAACCAAGATATCTTTTTAAGATACCAGAAGAAGTCTATTTTCTCCATTCCCATCGCAACAACTCCTGCTGCGGAACCAATAATCAGCATACTACCTCCTGTTCCTGCAGAATAAGCGATAAAGTGCCACAATTGGTCATCCAATGGCTCGGAGAACATTCCTAAACTTGCAGCAACCAACGGCACGTTGTCTATAACGGCTGAACCTACACCTAAGAGTACTACAACCAAATCGGACACACGGGTACCGGCCATCTCCGTACCGATCAATGGCATTCCTTGTTTTAGTCCTTCGGCGAAGTTAAACAATAGCCCCAATGATTCCAGTGCAGCAACGGCCATTAAAATACCCAAGAAGAACAAAATACTTGGTAATTCAATCTTTGTCAATGCACTATGCACCGGGCTATGGTGGGAATGGGCATCACTTTCTTGATCGACGGATGATATAGCAATCTTTTTGTTACTGTAAATTTCAGCAAAAGTCGCCACAACGGCCAAGGACAACATCATACCTACATATGGTGGCAAATGTGTGACTGTCTTGAAAATAGGAACAAAAACAATCGCCCCAAGCCCCAAGTAAAGCATAATGGGTCCATATTTAGATTTGGAACCGCTATCATCCTCATCTACATCTATCTCACCTTTAAACGCGGGTAAAAAAGAAGCTATGAAAGACGGCAACAACATACATACCAAAGAAGGTACCAACAAATGCTCTATAAGCATTGCTGTGGAAACTTTATCTCCAATCCATAGCATAGTAGTGGTGACGTCTCCGATTGGCGACCATGCACCCCCTGCATTTGCAGCGATGATTATTAAACCGGCATACCAAAGTCTTACCTCTCTGTCCTTCACTATTTTCTGAAGGATAGAAATCAATACAATAGTTGCTGTAAGGTTATCTATAATGGCTGAAAGAATAAATGCCAAGAAAGAGAATATCCAAAGGATTTTCTTTTTGCTCCTTGTCTTTACAAACGACTTTATAGTTGCGAATCCGTCAAAGTAATCAATAATCTCCACAATGGTCATGGCTCCAAGAAGGAATACCAAAATCTCTGCGGTCTTCCCCAAGTGATGAAGAAGGGTCTCCTCCATCAGCTCCATTTTCTCCTCGTGGCCAAAAGACCCGAAGTTTTCCAACAGCGCGTGGTTTCCGGAATCGAACCAAGTAGTAAAACCGTCGATTCCAAAAGCCATCAAAGCCCACAAAATAGCCATCATGGCCAAGGCAGGGATAAGCTTATCTATTTTTAAATTATGTTCGAGGGTAATTGCCAAATATCCAATTACAAAAATGACAACTAAAAGGGTTTCCATGTTAAGTTTGGTTTAATTAAGGAATAATATTTTTGAGCAGTTATCTGTGTGGCTAAAGATATTCAAAATGAATATTTCCACATAATCTTATCAGCATAAAAATAAGGAAACGTCAATAGATAGATTTCAAAAAATAAGAAAAGAATTCAATCATTCTCATTTAATCAATATGTTTTATAAAATATCAATACTAGAAAGCTATATTTGTAGGTAGTTTTTAAATATTACTCAGTTTTATGGATTTCACACTTTCCGAAGAACAGTTAATGATACAACAAGCGGCAAAGGATTTTGCCCAAAATGAACTTTTACCAGGAGTTATCGAGCGCGACGATGCGCAAAAATTTCCAAGTGAACTTGTTAGAAAAATGGGAGAACTTGGATTTATGGGCATGATGGTCGACGAAAAATATGGAGGCAGTGGCCTCGGCACGCTTTCCTATGTATTGGCCATGGAAGAATTGTCCAAGATTGATGCCTCGGCCTCCGTAATGGTATCCGTAAACAATTCTTTGGTGTGTTGGGGACTGGAAACTTATGGAACTGAAGAGCAAAAACAGAAATACCTTACCCGATTGGCAAGTGGTGAAATTATCGGTGCATTCTGTTTGTCCGAACCAGAAGCGGGAAGCGATGCCACTTCCCAAAAAACAACTGCCATAGACAAAGGTGACCACTATATATTAAATGGCACCAAAAATTGGATTACAAATGGGAACCAAGCCGAAGTGTATTTGGTCATTGCGCAAACGGACCGGGAAAAAGGCCACCACGGCATCAATGCTTTGATTGTTGAAAAAGGCGTGGAAGGTTTTGATATAGGTCCCAAGGAAAATAAATTGGGTATTCGTGGTAGCGACACCCATTCCTTAATGTTCAACGATGTTAAAGTACCAAAAGAAAACAGAATCGGCGATGACGGTTTCGGATTTAAGTTTGCCATGAAGACATTGGCAGGCGGACGAATCGGAATTGCAGCACAAGCTTTGGGTATTGCAGCCGGTGCCTACGAACTAGCCCTTAAATACTCAAAAGAACGAAAAGCTTTTGGGACCGAGATAGCAAACCATCAAGCGATTGCCTTTAAACTGGCGGACATGCATACAAAAATACAGGCTGCACGCCATTTGGTCTATCAAGCAGCTTGCGATAAAGATGCCGGCAACGATTACACATTATCCGGAGCAATGGCAAAGCTTTATGCTTCCGAAGTAGCCATGGAAACAGCCGTGGAAGCCGTCCAAATACATGGAGGCAATGGATACGTTAAAGACTATCATGTAGAACGCTTGATGAGGGACGCCAAGATCACCCAGATATATGAAGGCACCTCTGAAATCCAAAAAATAGTTATCTCCAGAAGCATATTAAAAGATTAAATTATTTAACCCCCTCCCAAAAGAGGGGGTTCGTTTTCACGAATCACTTCTAATTTTATTCACCCCCTGTTTTTCACAAAGCATTAACATGAAATTAGACTGACTAACATTAAAACACTCTTCTGATAGCAGGGAAGAAACCTTTTTTTAAGCTCAATTTGAGATAATGATAATTTAACATTCCCTTAATTCCTAAATTGAATTTTTTTTAACCCCAGAAACAATACGTTGATTATTTATCTGATAATCAACTAAAACCTTATTATTTATACATCAATTTTGATATTTTTGAGGAAATACGATAATGATGGGATTGAAGAAACAAGGTTTATACTTACCGGAATTTGAGCACGACAACTGCGGTGCAGGCTTTATATGTAGCCTAAAGGGAATAAAGTCAAACGACATAATACATAAGGCCCTCGAAATTCTGGATAAATTGGAACACAGAGGAGCTGTGAGCTCGGACGGAAAAACAGGAGATGGCGCAGGTATACTTATCGATATTCCCCACGCCTTTTTTAAGGACGCCTGTTCCTTTGAACTACCGGAAGCAGGAGAATATGCGGTTGGAAACGTATTTCTGCCACAAAAGGAAAACCAACGTAATTTTTGCATTCAGGTTTTTGAAGAAAACATAAAAAAACAAGGACTCGAGTTACTTGGCTGGAGGCACGTCCCAGTGAACCGTTCCGTTCCTGGAAGAATAGCAGCCGAGACAGAACCCTTTGTAATGCAGGTTTTTGTTGGCAAGGGAGAGGATTTGGACGAATTTCAGTTTAACCTCAAACTTTTCATTGCACGTAAAGTCACGGAACACACTGTAATAGAAAGCAAACTTTCTGAAAGCGAATTCTTCTACCTACCCAGTCTATCAACTAAAATTATCATTTTTAAGGGGCTTTTGGTCCCTAAAGATATCAGCAGATATTATGAAGACCTTTTGGACCCCCGAGTGGTTACCCGCTTGGCACTGGTTCACCAAAGATTTTCCACAAATACCTTCCCGAATTGGGATTTAGCACAGCCATTTAGATATATGTGCCATAATGGAGAGATAAATACACTTAGAGGAAACGTCTCCCGTATGCGCTCACGCGAGGAGCTAATGGAAAGTGAGTGGTTTGGAGAAGATATCAAAAAGATACTTCCCATCGTATTGCCGGCAAAATCCGATTCCGCCAGTATGGACATGGTGGTTGAACTATTATTGATGACCGGCCGTTCTTTGCCAGAAGTAATGATGATGTTGGTTCCGGAAGCATGGGAAAAAAACCCGGACATGTCCGAAGCCAAGAGAGCTTTTTACGAATACAACTCCTGTCTTATGGAACCTTGGGACGGACCGGCCTCCATTCCGTTTACGGATGGAAATTATATAGGCGCCGTTCTTGATAGAAACGGACTGCGTCCATCCAGATACTCCGTAACCAAAAAAGGATATGTAATCATGTCCTCGGAAACTGGTGTAGTTGAACTGGAACCTGAGGATATCGAATTCCACGGACGACTGGAACCCGGAAAAATGTTCTTGGTGAACATGGAAGAAGGACGAATCGTCAACGACGAAGAAATCAAGGAAGCCATTGCCAAAAAGCATCCGTATAAAGAGTGGTTAAAGAAGAATTTGGTGCACTTGAGGGATATTCCTTATAACGATTGCCCTGTTTTCTTTGGCGAATTCCCACTTCAAACCAGACGAACTGCTTTTGGGTACACCCAAGAAGACATCAACACCATTATAATGCCCATGGCAGAAAATGGCAAGGAACCCATTGGCTCCATGGGCTCCGACACTCCAATTGCCGTGTTGTCCGAGCGCCCACAATTAATATACAATTACTTTAAGCAGTTGTTCGCACAGGTAACCAACCCACCTTTGGATGGTATCCGTGAAGAATTGATAACTGATATTAGTCTGACTTTGGGCAGTGACCACAACATTTTTGATTTTTCAGAATTGCATTGCCGCAAACTGAAAATCCAGAACCCTGTTATTTCCAAAGAAGATTTGGACAAGATCAAAAATTATGATGCCAGTCCTGATTATAAAGTTGTATCCATTTCTATGCTCTATGAGATCAACAAAGGTCATAATGGACTTGAAGAAGCTTTGGACGGTATATTGCAGCAGGCATCAAATGCCATTGATGAAGATGCGAACATCATCATTCTATCGGATAGGATGGTAAGTGCCGAGATGGCTCCTATCCCTGCCCTATTGGCCTGTTCCTATGTGAACAGTGGTTTAAGAAAGTTGGGGAAACGTTCCAAACTGAGTATCATTATCGAATCTGCTGAACCAAGGGAGGTTCATCATTTTGCCCTTCTTTTTGGTTTTGGAGCAAGTGCCATCAACCCTTATTTGGTGAATGAAATCATCGGTGAGCAAATCGAGGAAAACAACATTACAGATTACACTTTTGAGGAAGCCGTTAAAAATTATAACAAGGCTATCGGAAAAGGGATATTGAAGGTCATGAACAAGATTGGGATATCAACGTTGAACTCTTATCGCGGCTCTCAATTGTTCGAATGCATCGGAATCAACACAACCGTTGTGGACAGGTATTTCCCAAACACCCCTACTCGAATCCAAGGAATTGGACTTTATGAAATAGAAAAAGAAGTTACCAAACGTCATAAAAAAGCATTTCTATCACAAAACATATCAGCCAATCTCGATATCGAGGTTGGAGGTGAGTACCGCTGGAGAAGAAATGGCGAGAAGCACATGTTCAATCCATTAAGTGTCGCCATGCTTCAAAAATCGGTACGCAACAACGAGCCGGAAACCTATAAAGAGTATTCCAAACTGGTCAATGAGCAATCCAAACACTTGATGACTATCCGTGGACTTTTCGAATTTTCGAACTACGACCCTATACCCATTGAAGAAGTCGAACCTTGGACAGAAATTGTAAAAAGGTTCAAAACTGGGGCAATGTCCTACGGAAGTATAAGTCAAGAAGCACATGAAAACCTAGCGGTTGCCATGAACCGAATCGGAGGCAAGAGTAATTCGGGTGAAGGCGGAGAGGATTCGGCTCGTTTTTATAAAAGTCAAACCGGGGACTGGAAAAACAGTGCCATAAAACAGGTAGCATCAGGTAGGTTCGGGGTAACCTCCAATTATTTGACAAGCGCACAGGAAATACAGATTAAAATGGCCCAAGGAGCTAAACCTGGTGAAGGCGGTCAATTGCCTGGACCAAAAGTCAACCCGGCCATTGCCAAAACAAGAAACTCCACACCATACGTAGGATTGATTTCACCACCCCCTCACCACGATATTTATTCTATCGAGGATTTATCACAATTGATCTATGATCTTAAATCCGCGAACAGGGAAGCACGTGTAAACGTAAAACTGGTTTCGGAAGTTGGTGTAGGTACGGTAGCTGCAGGTGTTGCCAAAGCGAAGGCCGATGTTATCCTTATCTCTGGATTCGACGGTGGTACGGGAGCATCACCATTAACCTCGTTAAAACATGCCGGACTACCTTGGGAACTAGGAATCGCCGAAGCCCAACAGACTTTGGTATTGAACGACTTGCGAAACAGAGTGGTTCTAGAGTGTGACGGACAGTTGAAGACAGGACGAGATGTAGCCATTGCCTGTTTACTGGGTGCAGAAGAATTCGGTTTTGCCACAGCACCTTTGGTGGCATCAGGATGTATTATGATGCGTGTATGCCATTTGAATACCTGTCCAGTGGGTATCGCCACACAAAACCCTGAGTTGCGCAAAAAGTTCCAGGGAAAACCGGAACATGTGGTCAACTACATGTACTTTGTTGCACAAGAGTTGCGAGAAATTATGGCAAAGCTTGGCTTTAGAACTTTGAATGAAATGGTAGGTCAAGTACAAAAACTGGACAGAAAGAAAGCAATCGAACATTATAAAGCGGCAGGTATCGACTTGACACCAATCCTTTACCGTATAGATGTCCCCGAAGGAACGAAACTGCACAATACAGAAAAACAATATCATGAAATAGATAAGTCAATTGAATTTGAAATCATAGGAAAAGCGCACCCTGCTCTGTTCAGAAAAGAGAAGACCACATTGGATTTCCCAATTAAGAACACAGATAGAGCTGTTGGCGCCATCATCAGTAACGAGATTTCGAAAATTTATGGAGAGGAAGGATTACCAGAAAACACACTTAAGCTAAATTTTACTGGTTCCGCAGGGCAAAGTTTTGGAGCTTTTGCCACCAAAGGCCTCACCATGGTGGTGAATGGAAACACTAACGATTACCTTGGAAAAGGACTCTCTGGAGCCAAGCTGATAGTGAAAGTTCCTTTTAAATCTACAATTAAACCAGAAGATAATGTGATTACCGGAAACGTAACCTTGTACGGAGCAACATCTGGAGAGGCATACATCAACGGTAAGGCAGGAGAGCGATTCTGCGTAAGAAACTCTGGGGCCAAGGCAGTGGTCGAGGGAATCGGTGACCATGGCTGTGAATACATGACCGGTGGAGTCGCTGTGATTCTTGGTTCGGTAGGACGAAATTTTGGAGCTGGTATGAGCGGTGGAATTGCCTATGTGTATGACAAGGACGACACATTCAGACGCAACTGTAATGGAGACCACTTAAATCTGCTACCGGTTGATGAGGATAACGACATACAACAATTAAAAGATTTGATTGAAAACCATTATAACGCCACATTAAGTCCTTTGGCGCAGAATATTCTTGAAAATTGGGAAAAATGCCTTCCTAAATTCATTAAAGTATTCCCAGAAGAATACCGCCAAGCACTTATCAGATTGGAAGAAGAAAAAATGCAAACCTTATAATTTTAGACATGGGAAAGATTACAGGATTTTTGGAATTTGATAGGAAGGACGAAGGATATGCCCCTGTCAAAGAACGCATCGAAAACTATAAGGAATTTACAAAACCTTTAAAAGAAAGTGAATTAAAGAACCAAGGTGCACGATGCATGGACTGTGGAATTCCATTTTGCCATAGCGGTTGCCCACTAGGAAACTTGATTCCAGATTTTAATGATGCCGTCTATAAAGGAAAGTGGGAAAAAGCTGCACAGATACTGCACTCTACCAATAATTTTCCAGAGTTTACGGGAAGATTATGCCCTGCACCTTGCGAGGAAGCATGTGTATTGGGAATCAACGAACCTCCTGTTTCCATTGAGAACATAGAAAAAAACATCGCGGAGACAGCATTCAAGAATGGCTGGGTAAAGCCAGAACCGCCAATGAACAGAACGGACAAAAAAGTGGCCGTAGTAGGTTCGGGACCTGCAGGACTTGCAGCTGCCCAACAGCTAAATCGTGCCGGTCATACCGTTACGCTGTTTGAAAGAGATGAAAAACTAGGAGGACTTTTACGATATGGTATTCCTGATTTTAAAATGGAGAAAAGTGTTATCGATAGAAGACTTGAGGTCATGGAAAAAGAAGGCATCGAGTTCAAAACCGGTGTTCATGTTGGAGTTGACATAACAGCCCAAGAACTCCAAAAAGAATATGATTCCATTGTACTCTGTGGTGGAGCCACGGTGAGACGCAGCCTTCCTATTCCGGGAGCTGATGCCAAAGGTGTGGTCCAAGCCATGGACTTTTTACCTCAGAATAACAGAAAAGTGGATGGTATACCATATAGAGGTGAGGACATTTCAGCCAAAGGCAAAAAGGTAATTGTAATCGGTGGTGGTGATACCGGGTCCGATTGTATTGGAACTTCCATAAGACAAGGGGCAACTTCCGTGACCAATTTTGAAATAATGCCAAAAGGAACAACCGATCGCCCGGAAGGACAACCATGGCCATTTTGGCCCATGCGCTTACGCACTAGTTCATCGCACAAAGAGGGTTCGGACCGTATATTCAGTAT